>Ga0182748_1000023_pt1 | contig 272249 bp, 245 predicted proteins | sample eDN3rd37CKraftOP_FD_128877 | JGI IMG/M metagenome (GOLD analysis project Ga0182748, IMG submission 128877) | Enriched Organic Plus compost microbial communities from Emeryville, California, USA - eDNA 3rd pass 37_C Kraft OP (version 2) (version 2) ... | reverse complement strand
TCGAGGGCATCAACAACAAGATCAAGGTCATCAAGCGCATGGCCTACGGCTTCCGCGATGACGCCTACTTCTTCCTCAAGATCCGGGCGGCCTTCCCCGGAGTTGGGTGAAGAACCTTTTTTTCGCGGTCCGCAGCCGCGCCAAAGTCCGCTTGCGGGCCGTGCGCGGTGCCGATATGGTCAATCGGGGAAGCGCAGCTTCCGGGGAAAGGACCCCCTGCGGTCCGCACCAACCTGCTGGAGCCAAGATGGCCCGTTACGAACTGCTCAACAACGTCGCGCACAGCCACCTGCGCGTGTCCGCGCGCTTCAGTGCCGACTACGGCGATGCCGTCGGCATGGTCGAGGCGTTCCCGACCGAGTTCGCCGAGATGCAGCGCGAATACCCGATCTTCCTGCGCAAGGACCCGGACGGGTCCTGGCACGCGGTGGCGCTGCTGGGTTTCGGCCCGAGCGAGAACCTGTACCTGCGCGACGGCGCCTGGCACGCCAACTACCTGCCGGCGGTGATCGCGCGCGGCCCGTTCCTGATCGGCTTCCAGGAGCAGATGGTCGATGGCCAGCTGCGCAACGAGCCGGTGATCCACGTGGACCTTGACCACCCGCGCCTGCGCGACGGCCACGGCCACCCGGTGTTCGCGCCGCACGGCGGCAACAGCCCGTACCTGGAGAAGGTGATCCGGGTGCTGCACGGGATCCACGTCGGCGTCGAGGGCGCGCGCCGGATGTATCCGGAGCTGGACCGGCTGGGCCTGATCCAGCCGGTGACCCTGGACGTCAGGGTCGACGAAGGGCACCAGTTCAACCTGACCGGGCTGTACGGGATCGACCGCGAGCGCCTGGCGGCGCTGGACGCCGAACAGCTGCATGCGCTGCACCGCAAGGGCTGGCTGGAGGGCGTGTACCTGATCCTGGCCTCGCTGAACAACGTGTCGCGCCTGATCGCCGAGAAGCAGCGGCGCCTGCGCGAGGAAGCCGAGGGGAAGGCGGCCTGAGCATGTTCGACCGGCTCGCGAAAGTGCGCGTGCTCGAGGGCTGCACGCCGGAGACGCTGCCGCTGGAACGGCTGCTCGCCGAGGCCACGCCCACCGTGCTGCCGGGGCTGGCGCGCGACTGGAGCCTGGTCAGGGCCGGGCTGGAATCGTCGCAGGCCGCGCGCGAGCTGCTGCGCAGCCACTACAACGGCCGCCCGCTGCAATACAACTGGGGCGAGCCGTCGACGGCGGGACGGCCGTTCTACAACGAGGATTTCACCCGCCTCAACTGCGAGGTGCGGCGCGGCACCCTGGACCAGGTGCTGGACGAGCTGGCCGCCTGCGAGGACGACCCGGCGCCGCCGACCTACTACGTGGCCTCGCTGCTGGTCGACTACTGCCTGCCCAGCCTGCGCGGGCACAACGACCTTGGCCTGGAGCGGCACGGCGTGTCCGCGCCGCCGAGCATCTGGATCGGCAACCGGGTGACCGCGTCCTGCCACTACGACGCGCCCAACAACATCGCCTGCTGCGCGGTGGGCCGGCGCCGCTTCACCCTGTTCCCGCCGGAGCAAGTGCACAACCTCTATCCCGGCCCGTTGCATCCCACGCCGGGCGGGCAGGCGGTGAGCGTGGTCGACTTCGAGGCCCCGGACCTGGAGCGTTACCCGCGCTTCGCCGAGGCGATCAAGGCCGGGCAGACGGTGGTGCTGGAGCCGGGCGACGCGATCTTCATCCCCAGCATGTGGTGGCACCACGTGCAGGGCCTGGATCCATTCACCGTGCTGGTCAACTACTGGTGGAGCAGCATGCCGGCCTGGATCCCCACGCCGATGCACGCGCTCAACCTGGCGATGTGGTCGATCCGCGACCGCCCGGAGCAGGAAAAGCGCGCCTGGCGCGAGCTGTTCGAGTACTACGTGTTCGGCCCGGCCGGGCGCGCCGGCGAGCACCTGCCCGAGCAGGCGCGGGGCGAGCTGGCGCCGTTCGACGAAACCTCCGCCCGCCGCATGCGGGCGGCCCTGATCAACAAACTCAACCGCTGACCGCGGCGGGTCGGCGGATCCGGGCGCCACGGGATGGCGCACGCATCCGCCCATCGCGGCCCGGGCGGCCATCGCAATGGAGGGGGACTGTCTTGGACAACAACCGGATCCGCAAGGTGGTGATCGCTGGCGGCGGGACCGCAGGCTGGGTGGCGGCCTGCGCGCTGACCCACCAGTTCCGCGACCTGCTGGAGATCACCTTGGTCGAATCGGAGGAGATCGGCACCGTGGGCGTGGGCGAGTCCACCATCCCCACGATCCGCACCTTCCACCGCCTGCTGCAGATCGACGAGCGCGAGTTCATGAAGGCGGTGGCCGGCAGCTTCAAGCTCGCCATCTCCTTCGAGAACTGGAAGCGGCCTGGCGAACGCTACTTCCACCCGTTCGGCACCACCGGCGTGAACACCTGGTCGTGCGATTTCCACCAGTTCTGGCTCGAGAGCCGCAGGCGCGGCATCCACTCCGACCTGGGCGACTACTGCCTGGAGACGGCGGCCGCGCGCCTGGACCGGTTCGCGCTGTTCGACGCCAACGACAGCGCCCAGCAGTGGTCGATGCGCTGGACCAAGGCCGCCACCCGCCTTGAGCGCTCGGACGTCAGCTATGCCTACCACTTCGACGCGGCGCTGTACGCGGCGTTCATGCGCGCCAAGTGCGAAGGCCGCGGCCTGAAGCGGGTCGAGGGCAAGATCGCCCAGGTCCGGCAGGATCCCGGAAGCGGCTACGTGCAGGCGCTGGTGCTGGAGGATGGCCAGGTGCTCGAGGGCGACCTGTTCATCGACTGCACCGGCTTCCGCGGCCTGCTGATCGAGCAGACGCTGAAGACCGGCTACGAGGACTGGAACAACTGGCTGCCGTGCAACCGCGCGGTGGCCATGCAGGTGGAGTCGGACGTGCCGCCGGTGCCGTACACCCGGGCGATCGCGCACGAGGCCGGCTGGCGCTGGCACATCGCCTTGCAGCACCGGGTCGGCTGCGGCTGGGTGTTCTCCAGCGAGCACATGTCCGACGACGAGGCCGCGGCCAGGCTGCGCGCCGCCTATCCCGACGACAGGCTGGTGCGCGAGCCGTGGGTGGTGCCGTTCCGCACCGGGCGCCGCCGCCAGGCCTGGAACAAGAACGTGGTCTCGCTGGGCCTGGCCAGCAGCTTCATCGAACCGCTGGAATCCACCAGCATCCACCTGACCCTCAGCGCGGTGACGCGGCTGGTGCAGCTGTTCCCGTTCGAGGGCATCAGCCAGGCGGTGGTGGACCGTTACAACAAGGTCAGCCGCGACGAGCTGGAGCACATCCGCAACTTCATCATCCTGCACTACCACCTCAACCAGCGCGACGAGCCGATGTGGAAGCAGTGCCGCGAGATGCAGCTGCCGCCGGAGCTGGCCGAGCGCATCCAGGTGTTCCGCGACACCGCCTACGCCTGGCAGGGCGAGGACGAGCTGTTCCGCCTGGATTCGTGGACCCACTGCATGCTGGGGCAGGGCGTGGTGCCCAAGGACCACCATCCGCTCACCCGCGGCCTGAGCGACGCGGACATGCAGACCCTGCTGCAGGGCGTGCGCCGCCCGATCGAGCGCGCGGTGCAGGCGATGCCGCAGCACCACGAGTTCCTCAAGCGCTATTGCCCGGCCGACCCGTCGGTGTGGCACAGCCGGCGCCGTTCGACCGTGGGCTGAGCCAAGGCATGATCATCGACCTCAGCCCGCAGCTGCGCGTCCAGCGCCTTTCCATCGGCCGCGAAGGCGCGCCGCTGCTGGTCGTGGACCAGCTGGTGGCCGATCCGGAGCGGCTGGTGCGCAAGGCCGCGCGCCTGGACTTCACGCCGCAGGGCGCGTTCTTCCCGGGCATCCGCGCGCGCGCGCCGGCGTCCTACGAAGTGCTGCTGGAGCGCCTGGCGCAGCCGCTGCTGGAGGAGTTCTTCGGGATCGGGCCGGGCCGGCTGCGCGCGACCTCGCATTACTCGCTGATCACCCGGGCGCCGGAGCAGCTGATGTTCCTGCAGCGCATCCCGCACATCGACGCGGTCTCGCACCAGGGCCTGGCCGCGGTGCACTACCTGTTCCGCGGCAACTGGGGCGGCACCGCGTTCTACCGCCACCGCGCCACCGGCTTCGAGTACGTGGACGAGACCCGGCACGAGGCCTATTACCGCAAGCTGGACGAAGAAGCCCAGGGACCGGACGCGCCCGGCCCGGGTTACATCGGCGAGGACACGCCGATGTTCGAGCGCATCGGCCAGGTCGAGGGCGTGTTCAACCGCCTGGTGATGTACCGGCGCAATTCGCTGCATTCGGCCACGATCGACAACCACAACGTGCCGCCGCCCGATCCGCTCAACGGGCGGCTGTCGATCAATACCTTCATCGACGTGATCCAGTAGTCCCCGCGGCGCACTTGCCCCCCGCCCGCGTTGCTTCGCGGGTGGGGTGGCCGCGTGCGCGCGTGGCCACCGCGACGCGGATGCCCTGCGTTGCGGCCACATCGGCGGCGCGCATGGCACTGCGCCGCGACGCCACCCGCGGAGAGTCGTGCTGCGGCGCACAACGATCGGCATCGCGTTCGCCGAGTCACGGATCGATCGGGAAATCCGCGTGCGTGGCACTGCAAGCAATGATGACGCGCGGCAGCAGCGGCGTGCATACACATGCGTATTCCGCAAATGCGCTGATTGCCATGTCGTTTTGAAATGCCGCGGCGCCGGCAGCAAGCGGCCGCATGGCGGGCGCTCGCAAGCATCGCTTGCAGCGCCGAACCGCAGGCTCGTGCTTCCGTGCGGATGCCGCGATAGCAAGCGTCAATAACGCCGCGCCGTGCTTGGACACACTGCAGGACAGCTGTTATCCCTTCGCCCCGCGTTGACAGGCGCCCGCCGCGCAGGTCGATCGAAAGGCACCTGTCAGCGCAGTGGCGCGCGGAAGAATGCGCCCATCCCGATCGCCGACCAGGCAGTCCGTCCCGCAGCTGGCGAGCCAGCACGGCCGGCACGCGCCGTCCGGACCGGAGCCGGAGGTCGAAGGACACCACCCGTTCGCAAGCCCGAGAGATGGAGGTACCAGGATGTACATGCGTTCCCGATGTCCAGCGCTGTCTATCGGCGTAACGGCGGCCACCCCCGGTCCGCACGCGCCAGCGCACGCCGGATAGCCGCCAACCCCCCCCAGTGCCAAGGACTCCCCCCAATGAACCATAAGCTGAAGAAGTTCCGCTCGCGGGCGATGTTCACCGTCGTCGGCGGCATGATCGTGGTCAACCCGGCGTTCGCGCAGGACGCGCAGGATGCAACCCAGCTCGACGCCGTGCAGGTCACCGGCCTGCGCAGCAGCCTCGACCAGGCGATGAACATCAAGCGAGATTCCGCGGGCATCGTGGACGCGGTCAGCGCCGAGGACATCGGCAAGTTCCCCGACACCAACCTTGCAGAGTCCCTGCAACGCATCACCGGCATCTCGATCGAGCGCCGCGACGGCGAAGGCGCCCAGGTCACCGCGCGCGGCTTCGGCCCGCAGTTCAACATGGTCACCCTCAACGGCCGCCAGGTCCCCGGCGCGGACGCGTTCGGATCGCCCGGGCAGGTGGCAGTGGGCGGCGTGGACGGTGGTACCCGCGCGTTCAACTTCGCGCAGCTGGCGTCGGAGGCGGTCAGCGGCCTGGAGGTCTACAAGACCGGCCAGGCGCATGTTCCCTCCGGCGGCATCGGCGCCACCATCAACATCCTCACCGCGCGTCCGTTCAACAACCGCGGCGGCGAGGTGGTCGCCAGCGCCGGCGTCAAGGGCGTCTACGACAAGTCGCAGCCGTTCGGCACCGACATCACCCCGGAAGTGTCCGGCATCTTCAGCTACGCCAATCCGGACAAGACCTGGGGCATCAGCCTGAGCGCCAGCCAGCAGAAGCGCCGCGCCGGCTCGACCCAAGCCACCGAGAACGCATGGAACGTGCAGGAATGGACCGGCTCGATGCCCGGCAACCCCGCCGTGGTCAACGCCCCGGAGGTGGGTGAGCTGTACGCGCGGCCGAACGACATCCGCTACGCGTTCTCGGACTTCGAGCGCGAGCGCGTCAACGCGCAGGCCGTGCTGCAGTTCGCGCCCAACGACGACGTCGTGTTCACCCTGGACTACACCCACTCGACCAACGAGATCACCGAAAAGCGCGGCGAGATGGGCATGTGGCTGCAGAACGACGCCTACACGCACGTCGAGTTCGACCGCAGCGGCGCGATCGCCACCCCGGTCTACATCCGCGAGATCTCCACCGCCGGCTCCTCGCCGTTCAAGGACTTCGGCATGGAGCAGCAGCGCAACGCGCAGAAGTACGAATTCAACCAGATCGGCCTCAACGTCGACTGGCGGGTCAACGACAGCCTGCGCCTGAGCTTCGACGCCCACAACTCCAAGACCGAGAGCAAGCCGAACGACCCGCTGACCGGCGGCGGCGCGCTGTACGTCAGCGTGGCCGGCACCAACAACTGCGTCGGCACAGGTGCACCCAACTGCGGCGGCCACTATGCCCAGGAGTTGCGGTTCAACAACGGCCTGCCGATCGGCACGCGTACCTGGTACCCGACCCTGGCCGACGCCCAGGCCGGCACCAACGGCCAGGTCAACCCGCCCTGGCAGGAGGGCCAGGTCGGCTCCCAGGTCCTGCGCATCAACGCCCAGCGCCAGGAGTCGGAGATCAAGCAGGGCCGCATCGACGGCGAATGGGTGTTCGACGACGGCCGCTTCCAGTTCGGCGTGGACAGCTCCACGGTCACCCTGCGCCAGCAGAACAATTCCGAGAACTTCAACACGCTCGGCAACTGGAGCGTGGACAACGTCGCCAGCGACGTGCAGAACGGGCTGATGGACCTGCTGACCCCGTACGACGTGGTCGGCATGTTCGACGACTTCAGCGCCCCGGGCGCGTTCCGCAGCGGCTTCCGCGGGAATGCCGGCGGGCTGGCGGAGTGGGCACGGGACGTCTACGGCTCGGACATCGGGCTCAACCCGATCCTCAACACCAACAGCATGGTTGAGGAGAAGACCCACGCGGCGTATTTCCAGGTGGACCTGGAGGGCCAGCTCGCCGGCCGGCCGGTGAACACCCGGCTCGGCCTGCGCTACGAGACCACCGACGTGGAGGCGGTCAACGTGGTGGCCAACCGCGCGGCCATCAACTGGCAGTCCAACAACGACTTCCAGATCAAGGACGGCGCTCCGGGCGACGCGACGGTGTACAGGGACACGAACAGCTACAGCTACATCCTGCCGAACCTGGATTTCTCGATCGACTTCACCGATACCCTGAAGGGCCGCGCCTCCTTCGGCCGCACCATCGCCCGCGCGCCGTTCACCAGCCTGGCCGCCGGCCCCGGCAACGTGAACCGCCCGAATGGCTCGGTGCTGCTGAACGAATCCAGCCGTGGCTCGGCCGACGCACAGAACACCAAGCTGCGGCCGCTGGAGTCCAACAACGTCGACCTGGCCCTGGAGTGGTACTTCGCCGATGCCAGCTACCTGAGCGCGACCTACTGGAACAAGTCGGTCAACAACTTCCTGGGTACCGCGGTCGAGAGGGGCACGATGTACGACCTGACCGACCCGACCTCGGGCCCGGATGCGCTGGCGGCGCTGGCGTTCCTGGACAGCGCGGACTGCGTGGCCCAGGTGCAGGCGGCCGGCGGCAATCCCGACAGCGCCTGCGCGGCCAGCGACACCAACCTGTTCACCGCCCTGGCCATGCTGCGCAACGCCACCGAGACCGGGGGGCTGGCGGCCTACAACGGCAGCCAGGCGCTGGAGATGGAAAGCCGCTACGACATCGAGGGCCTGCCGACCGACCCGCTGTACGAGTTCAACATCAGCCGGCCGGTCAACCAGCACACCGCCAAGCTCAACGGCTGGGAACTGGCCGGCCAGTACTTCTTCGGCGACACCGGCTTCGGCATCTACGCCAACTACACCATCGTCAACGGCGACGTCGGCTTCAACAACGCGTCCATCGCCGAGCAGTTCGCCCTGCTGGGCCTCAGCGACACCGCCAACCTGATGCTGATGTACGAGAAGTACGGGTGGTCGGCCCGCCTGGCGTGGAACTGGCGCGACGAGTACCTGATCCTCAGCAACCAGGACGACGCCTCGCACAACCCGTACTACGTGGAGGAGTACGACCAGATCGACCTGAGCGTCACCTACCAGCTCGACGACCAGTGGGCCTTCAGCCTGGAGGCGATCAACCTGACCGGGGAGGACGTGCGCTGGCACGGCCGTACTGGCAGCCAGATCGTGCGCCTGGTCGACCAGGCACCGCGCTACATGCTGGGCGTGCGCTACAAGTTCTGATCCTGGCGGGTGAGCGCCGGTTTGGCGCGGGGGCCGCTGCGCGGGCAGCGGCCCCCTGCACGGGCGCGGACCGGAGGGCGGGGCGCCCGTGCCGGTTCCGGCGTGGACGAAGGGCAGGAGGGGGAATGGCGCGTTACGAGCTGCTGGACAAACGAGGCCCACCGCGACCTCAGGGTGGCGCTGGGGCACGGCCCGCAGTTCGGTGATGCGGTGGGCGCGGTCCCGGCGTTCCCCACAGAGTTCGCCGAACTGCTGCGGGATTACCCGATCCTGCTCAAGCGCAATGCCGACGACTCCGGGTGGGAGGCGTTCGCCCTGCTCGGATTCGACCGGGACGAGAACCTGTTGCTGCAGGATGGATGCTGGGAAGCGGCCTACCTGCCCGGTTACGTCGCCAAGGGCCCGTTCCTGATCGGGTTCCAGCCGCGGGTCGAGCACGGCCGGGAAATCCTCGAGCCGGTGGTCCACGTCGACCTGGACCACCCGCGGGTGGGCGCGCCGGATGGCGTGCCCGTGTTCCTGCCGCAGGGCGGGCAGAGCCCGTACCTGGAGTACGTCATCCGGGTGCTGCGCGGGATCCACGACGGGGTGCAGGCGGCGTGGCGGATGTACGCCGAGTTCGACCGGCTCGGACTGATCCAGCCGGTGGAGCTGGAACTGCAGTTCGACGCCACCACGTCCGGGCGGCTGACCGGCTTCCACGCGATCGACCGCGCGCGGCTGGCGACGCTGCCGACGCAGAGGTGGCGTCGCTGCACCGCAGCGGCTGGCTGGAGGGCGCCTATCTGATGCTGGTCTCGCTGCACAACGTCGGCCGCCTGGTGGCGCGCAAGCGGGCACGGCTGGCGGCACAGGCGTGACGGAGGCGGCGGGATGCCTGGTGCGCAAGCGCGCGCACCGGACTCCGGCGCGAAGGAGGCCCGGCCATCCCGCGACGGGCCCCGGCTCAGGCCAGCGCGTAGCGCAGCGCGAACAAGCCGGCCACCAGCCACACCGCCGGATGCACCTCGCGCCAGCGGCCGGTACCGGCCTTCAGCACCGCGTAGGCGATGAAGCCGAAGGCCAGGCCGTTGGCGATGGAGTAGGTGAAGGGCATGGCCAGCGCGCACAGCGCCGCCGGCACCGCCTCGGTCAGCTCGCTCCACTCGATCTCCACCAGCTCGCGCAGCATCAGCCCGGCCACGTACAGCAGCGCCGGCGCGGTGGCGTAGGGGGGCACCATCGCCGCCAGCGGCGAGAACAGCAGTGCCGCCAGGAACAGTGCCGCCACCACCAGGGCGACCAGGCCGGTGCGGCCGCCGACCTGCACGCCGGAGGCGCTCTCGGCGTAGGCGGTGGTGGAACTGGTGCCCAGCAGCGAACCGGCCAGGATCGCGGTGCTGTCGGCCAGCAGTGCACGGCCGAAGCGCTTCTGCCCGTCCGCCAGCTTCAGCAGGCCGGCGCGGCTGGTCACGCCGTACAGGGTGCCGGTGGCGTCGAACACCTCCACCAGCACGAACACCAGCACCACCTGCAGCAGCACCGACCAGCCGGCGCCTTCCTCCCAGTGCAGCAGGCCGGGCAGGTCGAGCTTGAGGAAGGTCGGCTCCAGGCTCGGGGGCAGCGAGACCAGGCCGTTCCATTGCACCAGGCCCATGGCCCATGCGGTGGCGGTGACGGCGAGGATGCCGATGAGGATGGCGCCGCGGACCCGGCGTGCCTCGAGGACGGCGATCAGCAGGAAGCCGCCGAGTGCCAGCAGCGGTTCCGGCTCGGTCATCGGCCCCAGCCGCACCAGGGTGTCGGCGTCGCCGATCACCACGTCGGACTTCTGCAAGGCGATGATCGCCAGGAACAGGCCGATGCCGGCCACGATCGCGCTGCGCAGCGACACCGGGATGCCGTCCACCAGCCAGCGGCGCACCCCGGTCACGGTCAGCAGCAGGAACACGATGCCCGACAGCAGCACCGCCGCCAGCGCCTGCTCCCAGGGCAGGCCGGCGGCGCCGACCACGGTGAAGGCGAAGAACGCGTTCAGGCCCATGCCCGGGGCCATGCCCACCGGGAAATTGGCCGCCAGCGCCATCACCGCCGAACCCAGCGCCGCGGCCAGGCAGGTGGCCACGAACACCGCGCCCGGGTCCATGCCCGTGGTGGCCAGGATCGCCGGGTTGACGAAGACGATGTAGGACATCGTCAGGAAGGTGGTCAGGCCGGCCAGCACCTCGGTGCGCGTGCTGGTGCCGTGCTCGCTCAGCTTGAACAGGCGTTCGGGCAGGGACATGGGCAGGCTCCGGCCTGGCGGGGGCTGGAAAAGGCACCGGCCGCGCGGGGCGGCCGGTGGAAGCTTACTTCAGGGCCTTGAAGCGCAGGCGCTTGGGGCCGGCATCGTCGCCGAGGCGGCGCTTCTTGTCCTCCTCGTACTCGCGGTAGTTGCCCTGGAAGAACTCCACGTGCGAGTCGCCCTCGAAGGCGAGGATGTGGGTGGCGATGCGGTCCAGGAACCAGCGGTCGTGGGAGATCACGAAGGCGTTGCCCGGGAACTCAAGCAGCGCGTCTTCCAGCGCACGCAGGGTCTCGATGTCCAGGTCGTTGGACGGCTCGTCCAGCAGCAGCACGTTGCCGCCCTGCAGCAGGGTCTTGGCCATGTGCAGGCGGCCGCGCTCGCCGCCGGACAGCGAGCCGACCCGCTTCTGCTGGTCCTGGCCCTTGAAGTTGAAGCGGCCGATGTAGGCGCGCGACTGGATCTCCACGCCGTTGATGTTGAGGATGTCCAGCCCGCCGGACACTTCCTCGAACACGGTCTTGTCCGGGTCCAGCGCGTCGCGGCTCTGGTCCACGTAGGCCAGGTTCACGGTCGGGCCGATGATGATCTGGCCCGAATCCGGCTGCTCCTGCCCGGTGATCATCTTGAACAGGGTCGACTTGCCGGCGCCGTTGGGGCCGATGATGCCGACGATCGCGCCCGGCGGCACGATGAAGCTCAGGTCGTCGATCAGCAGGCGGTCGCCGAAGCGCTTGGAGACGTTGCGGAACTCGATGACGTTGTTGCCCAGGCGCTCGCCCGGCGGGATGAAGATCTCGTTGGTCTCGTTGCGCTTCTGGTACTCGACCGACTGCAGCTCCTCCAGGCGGGCCAGGCGCGCCTTGCCCTTGGAACGGCCGCCCTTGGCGTTCTGGCGCGCCCACTCCAGCTCCTTGGCGATCGCCTTCTGGCGCGCCTTCTCCTGGTTCTCTTCCTGCTTGAGCCGCTCTTCCTTCTGCTGCAGCCACTCGGTGTAGTTGCCCTTCCACGGGATGCCGCGGCCGCGGTCCAGCTCGAGGATCCACTCGGCGGCGTTGTCGAGGAAGTAGCGGTCGTGGGTCACGGCCACCACGGTACCGGTGTAGCGCTGCAGGAACTGCTCCAGCCACTCCACCGACTCGGCGTCCAGGTGGTTGGTCGGCTCGTCCAGCAGCAGCATGTCCGGCTTCTGCAGCAGCAGGCGGCACAGGGCCACGCGGCGCTTCTCGCCGCCGGACAGGTTGCCGATCTTCGCGTCCCACGGCGGCAGGCGCAGGGCGTCGGCGGCCACTTCCAGCTGCTGCTCCAGGGTGTGGGCGTCGCCGCTGGCGAGGATCGCCTCCAGGCGCTCCTGCTCCTTGGCCAGGGCGTCGAAGTCGGCGCCTTCCTCGGCGTAGGCGGCGTAGACCTCGTCCAGGCGCTTCTGCGCCTGCAGGATCTCGCCCACGCCTTCCTCGACCGCCTCGCGCACGGTGTGCTCCGGATCCAGCTGCGGCTCCTGCGGCAGGTAGCCGACCTTGATCCCCGGCTGCGGGCGGGCCTCGCCCTCGTAATCGGTGTCCACGCCGGCCATGATCCGCAGCACGGTGGACTTGCCGGCGCCGTTGAGGCCCAACAGGCCGATCTTGGCCCCCGGGAAGAAGCTCAGCGAGATGTCCTTGATGATCTGCCGCTTGGGCGGGACCACCTTGCTGACCCGGTTCATGGTGTAGATGTACTGCGAGGACATGGTCTCTCCGTGCGCAATCCGCCTGGCCCGGCGGGCAGGCGGCGTAGGAATCTGGGGAATCGCGAATTATAGCCCGCCGCCGGGGCGCCTGCCGGGCGCCGCCGGCGGCTGGCTGGATCCTGAACGCGCGCGGCGCGGACCCGGCTGGAACCGGTTTCGCGGGGCGATCCGTTCAGGCGGCGTGAGCAAGATGGAGGCGTCACCACAGCGGGAGAGCCGCCCCATGAAGCGCACCCACCTGATCGCCCTGACCGTCGCGGCCGTGCTGGGCCTCGGCGCAGCGGTCCCCCAGGCCGAAGCGGCCGGTGACCGCCATCATGACCGCCATGGCTGGAACCGGGGCCACGACCGCGGCCCGGCGCACCACCGCCGCGACAACCGTTCCCATTACCGCCCCGGGCACCACCACGCGCCGCCGCGGGTCGTGGTCCACCACCGCCCGGCGCCGCCCCCGCCGCCGCGCCACGTCTGGGCCCGCGGCCAGCGCTTCCACGACCACTACCACGGCCCGGTCTACGTGGTGCACGACTACTCCCACTACCACCTGCGCCCGCCGCCGCACGGCCACCACTGGGTGCGCGACGACCACGGCAACATGCTCCTGGTGGCGATCGCCACCGGCATCATCGCCGACCTGATCCTGCACCATTGAGCCATGCCCCGGAGGGGCGCATGGACCGCCAGCCGGCCACCCTCGGGTGGCCGGTTGCGTTTGCGGCCGCCGCGTCCGCCGCGGTACGGGCGCCGGGGCGGCGGCCGGCATACAATTGGCCGGCCTTTCCCCTTTTTCCTGCCTGCTGGAGCCGCCGATGTACTCGCGTGATGCCCGTATTGCGTCCTACGACCCCGAACTGGCCCAGGCCATCGCCGACGAGGCCCGCCGCCAGGAGGACCATGTCGAGCTGATCGCCAGCGAGAACTACGCCAGCCCGCGCGTGCTGGAGGCCCAGGGCAGCGTGCTGACCAACAAGTACGCCGAGGGCTATCCGCACAAGCGCTACTACGGCGGCTGCGAGTACGTCGACGTGGCCGAGCAGCTGGCCATCGACCGCGCCAGGCAGCTGTTCGGCGCCGACTACGCCAACGTGCAGCCGCACAGCGGCTCGCAGGCCAACCAGGCGGTTTACTTCGCCCTCCTGCAGCCGGGCGACACCATCCTGGGGATGTCGCTGGCCCATGGCGGCCACCTGACCCACGGTGCCAAGGTCAACGCCTCCGGCAAGATCTTCAACGCCATCCAGTACGGCGTGGACGACCAGGGCCTGATCGACTACGACGAGGTCGAGCGCCTGGCCGTGGAGCACAAGCCGAAGATGGTGGTGGCCGGCTTCTCCGCCTATTCGCAGGTGGTCGACTGGGCACGCTTCCGCGCCATCGCCGACAAGGTCGGCGCCTACCTGTTCGTGGACATGGCCCACGTCGCCGGCCTGGTCGCCGCCGGCGTGTACCCGAACCCGCTGCCGCACGCGCACGTGGTCACCTCGACCACCCACAAGACCCTGCGCGGCCCGCGCGGCGGCATCATCCTGGCCTCCGCCGGGGGCGCGGGCGACAAGTTCGAGGACATCTCCAAGAAGCTGCAGTCGATCGTGTTCCCGGGCATCCAGGGCGGTCCGCTGATGCACGTGATCGCGGCCAAGGCCGTGGCGTTCAAGGAAGCACTGGAGCCGGAGTTCAAGGCCTACCAGCAGCAGGTGGTGAAGAACGCCCAGGCCATGGCCAACACCCTGATCGCGCGCGGCTACAAGATCGTCTCCGGCGGCACCCAGAACCACCTGATGCTGGTGGACATGATCGGCAAGGACGTGTCCGGCAAGGACGCGGAGGCCGCGCTGGGCCGCGCCCACATCACCGTCAACAAGAACTCGGTGCCCAACGACCCGCGCTCGCCGTTCGTGACCTCGGGCCTGCGCCTGGGCACCCCGGCGGTGACCACCCGCGGCTACACCGAGCAGGATTGCATCGACCTGGCCAACTGGATCGCCGACGTGCTCGACGCGCCGAACGACGACAGCGTGATCGAAGCCGTCAAGGCGAAGGTCACCGAGCAGTGCCGCAAGTACCCGGTCTACGGCTGAGCCGCGGCCGGTCCCGGGCGGTCGCCGCCCGGGACCCGGCGATGCCCGTGGCGACGGCCGCCGCGGCCGGCGCGCCCATGGCCAGCAAGCCGCGCGCGGGCCGCGCCCGCTGAGGAACACCCATGCATTGCCCCTTCTGCCAGCACAACGACACCCGCGTGATCGATTCGCGCGTGTCCGAGGACGGCGCCACCATCCGCCGCCGCCGCGAATGCGAAGCCTGCGGCGAGCGCTTCTCGACCCTCGAGACCGTGGAACTGAAGCTGCCGTCGATCATCAAGAGCGACGGCCGCCGCGAGCAGTTCGACGCCAAGAAGCTGCGCCAGGGCTTCGACCGCGCGCTGCAGAAGCGCCCGGTGGCCGAGGAGCAGGTCGAGGCCGCGGTGCGCGCCGTGGTGCATGCGGTGCGCATGAGCGGCGAACGCGAGCTGCCGTCGCGGCGCATCGGCGAATTCGTGATGGACGAGCTGCGCAAGCTCGACCACGTGGCCTACGTGCGCTTCGCCTCGGTGTACCGAAGCTTCCAGGACGTGGCCGATTTCCGCGAGGAGATCGAGAAGCTGGAGCGCGGGCTGCCGTCGAGCGAGCAGCTGCCGCTGCTGGAAGCGGCGGGCGTGGTCCCGCCGGGCCACGGGCGCGTCGCCGAGCGGGCGAAGAAGCGCTGAGCACGCCGGTGCGCATCGACTGGCTCAGCGCGCATCCAGGGCATGCCGACGGGCTGGCGGCGGCCCACGTGCAGGCCTTCGGCACGCTGCTGCCGGACTGGACGGTGGAGCAGGCGCTGGCCGAACTGCGTGCGCACGACCGGGCCGCCACCATCCCCTCGACCCTGGTTGCCCTGGACGGGGCCGGCGACTGGCTGGGCTCGGTGAGCCTGCTGGCCGAGGACCATCCGGACATCCCGCAGTACTCGCCCTGGCTGGCCAGCCTGTACGTGCGGCCGGAGGCGCGCGGCGCCGGCGTCGGCCGCGCCCTGGTGGCGCGCGCGGTGGCCGAGGCCGGGGCGCTGGGCACGCAGGTCCTCCACCTGTACTGCAAGCCCGACATCGCCGGCTGGTACCGCACGCTGGGCTGGCGCCAGCAAGAGCTGCTGCGCCTGGGGCCGCTGGAGGTGCACGTGCTTGCGATCGACTGCAGGGAACATCCATGAACGACCTCTTCGACGCCTTCGACCATGCCTGCATGGCGCGCGCGCTGCAGCTGGCCGCGCGTGGCCAGTACACCGCGCGGCCCAACCCCGTGGTCGGCTGCGTGGTCGCCAACGGCGGCCAGGTGGTCGGCGAGGGCTGGCATCCGCGCGCCGGCGAGCCGCACGCCGAGGTGTTCGCCCTGCGCGAGGCCGGTGATCGTGCGCGCGGCGGTACCGCCTACGTCACCCTGGAGCCTTGCGCCCACCATGGCCGCACGCCGCCGTGTGCCGAGGCACTGGTCGCCGCCGGCGTGGCACGGGTGGTGGCGGCCATGCGCGATCCGTTCCCGCGGGTCGATGGCGCCGGTTTCGCCCGGTTGCAGGCCGCGGGTATCGCGGTGGCATCCGGGCTGCTGGAGCGGCAGGCGCGCGAACTCAACCGCGGCTTCCTGTCGCGCTTCACCCGTGGCCGGCCATGGGTGCGCGTGAAGCTTGCCGCCAGCCTCGACGGACGCACCGCGATGGCCAGCGGCGAGTCCAAGTGGATCACCGGCGCGGCCGCGCGCGCCGATGTGCAGTGCTGGCGGGCGCGCAGCGGCGCGATCCTCACTGGTGCGGACACCGTGCTGGCCGACGATCCGGCGCTGACCGTGCGCCTGGGCGACGACACCCCGTTCCAGCCACCGCTGCGGGTGGTGCTCGACAGCCGCCTGCGCAGCCTGGCCATGCCCAGGGTGCGCGACGGCTCGGCGCCCACGCTTTACCTGCACGGCCCGGACGCGGTGCCGCCGCCGGGCCTGGACGCGGAGTTCGCCGCGGTGCCGCTGCGTGATGGCCGCCTGGACCTGGAGGCCGCGCTGCGGCTGCTGGCGGCGCGCGACATCAACGAGGTCCAGGTCGAGGCAGGCCCGGCCCTGTGCGGGGCGCTGCTGCGCGCCGGCCTGGTCGACGAGCTGCTGCTGTACCAGGCACCGCTGCTCCTGGGCGATACCGCGCGGCCGCTGTTCGCGGGGCTGGGGATCGAGGCCATGGCCCAGCGCCTGCGCCTGCAACTGGTCGAGTCGGTGATGGTGGGCGAGGACCGCCGCCTGCTGCTGCGCCCGGCCCGGGACTGAGCGCGCCGCGACGCTGCGTCCCGCCGTTGCCGCGGGGCCTGGCGGGCAGGGTGGTAGAATCCCGCCGCCGGCCTGGCCGGCAGCCAGTACAGAACCAAACGTCTTCAGGGCGGGGTGGAATTCCCCACCGGCGGTAGGCGCCGTTCCCGGCAACGGGACAGGCGCGAGCCCGCGAGCGCCTCCGGCCATCCGGAGGGTCAGCAGATCCGGTCCAATGCCGGAGCCGACGGTTGTGGCGCGCAGGTCGCGCCCTAGAGTCCGGATGAGAGAAGACGCCGCGCCCGGCCGCAAGGACCGGGTGTGCGTGCTTTTTGCCCCTGGACGTTTTTCGCCATCGAACGCGGGAGACGCTCCATGCTGCAACCGACCACCCTCCTCCATGCCGCGCCGGCGCGCGCGCGTCGCCACGGAGGACTGCACTGATGTTCACCGGGATCATCGAGGGCGTGGGCCGCCTGGCCGCGCGCGAGCCGCGCGGCGGCGACGTCCGCTTCAGCTTCGCCACCGGCACCCTGCCGTGGCTCGGCTCCGGCGGCGGCGACGTGCGCCTGGGCGAGAGCATCGCGGTCAACGGCGTGTGCCTGACCGTGGTCGCGTTCGACGCGCAGGGCTTCCAGGCCGACGCTTCCACCGAAACACTGTCCCTGACCACCCTGGGCGAGCTGCCCGTGGGCGCGGCGCTGAACCTGGAGCGGGCCATGCGCCCGTCCGACCGCCTGGGCGGGCACCTGGTCAGCGGCCACGTCGACGGCATCGGGCGGGTGGTGTCGGTGCACGAGGACGCGCGCGCCCAGCGCTGGCGCTTCGCCGCGCCCGCGCCCCTGCTGAGGTACGTCGCGAAGAAGGGTTCGATCTGCGTCGACGGCGTCAGCCTGACCGTCAACGAGGTCGACGGCGAAGGCTTCGAGGTGGCGCTGATCCCGCACACCGTGGCCCATACCCGCTTCGCCGAAACGCGGGTGGGCGAGGCGGTGAACCTGGAGATCGACCTGGTGGCGCGCTACGTCGAGCGCCTGCTGGGCGCGCGCGGGGAGCCGGCATGAACTTCGCCACGATCCCCGAGCTGCTGGAGGAGATCCGCGCCGGGCGCATGGTGGTCATCGTCGACGACGAGGACCGCGAGAACGAGGGCGACCTGATCATGGCCGCCGAGCTGGTGCGCCCGGCCGACATCAACTTCATGGTCACCCATGCCCGCGGCCTGGTGTGCCTGTCGCTGACCCGCGAGCGCTGCGCGCAGCTGGGCCTGGCGCCGATGGTCCAGCGCAACACCGCGCAGTTCCATACCAACTTCACGGTCAGCATCGAGGCGGCCGAGGGCGTGACCACCGGCATCTCCGCCTACGACCGCGCCCACACCATCCGCACCGCGGTGCGCCCGGACGCCAAGCCCTCGGACCTGAGCCAGCCGGGCCACGTGTTCCCGCTGATCGCCCAGCCCGGCGGCGTGCTCACCCGCGCCGGCCACACGGAGGCGGCCAGCGACCTGCCGATGCTGGCCGGGCTGGAGCCGGCCGGCGTGCTGGTGGAGATCATGAACGCCGACGGCACCATGGCCCGGCGCCCGCAGCTGGAGGAGTTCGCGCGCCAGCACGGGCTGAAGATCGGCTCGATCGCCGACCTGATCGCCTGGCGCCTGGCCAACGAGCACACGGTCGAGCGGGTGGACGAGCGCGACATCGACACCGAGTTCGGTCCGTTCCGCCTGGTCACCTACCGCGACCGCATCGCCCACGAACTGCACTTCGCCCTGGTCCGCGGCACGCCGGACCGCCACACCCCGACCCTGGTGCGCGTGCAGGTGGAGAACCCGCTGGCCGACCTGCTGCACTGGCGGCGCGAGGACTTCGGCGTGGCCGGCACCGACGCCCTGCGCGCGATCGCCGCCGAGGGGCAGGGGGTGATGGTGGTGCTGTCGGCCCCGCGCGATCCCGAGGCCCTGCTGGCGCGGTTGCGCGCCGAGCCGGAGGCCCGCCGCGATCCCAGGGACGTGGGCCAGTGGCGGCGCAACGGCGCCGGCGCCCAGATCCTGGCCGACCTCGGCCTGGGCCGGTTGCGCGTGCTTGGCACCCCGCGCCGCCAGGTGGGCCTGGCCGGCTACGGCCTGGAAGTCGTCGAGTACCTGTCCCCCTAGCGCCAATGCGGCCGCCCGCGGCCCCGGGCGGCCATGTCCGGTAAACTGTGCGACCCCTGAGGATCCCCGAACCATGACCCTGTACGAAGGCGACCTGCGCGTGCCTGCCGGCGCCCGCTTCGCGATCCTGGCCAGCCGCTGGAATGCGCGCATCACCGACGCCCTGGTGGCCGGTGCCCGCCGCAGCCTGGCCGACAATGGCGTGCCCGAGGACGCGGTGGATGTGGTCCGCCTGCCCGGCGCCTGGGAACTGCCCATGGCCGCGCGCAAGCTGGCCAACGCCGGCACCCACGCCGCGATCATCGCCCTGGGCTGCGTGGTCCGCGGCGATACCCGCCACTACGAGCACGTCGCCGACCTGTGCGCCGAGGGCCTGATGCGCGTGGCCCTGGACACCGGCGTGCCGGTGCTCAACGGCGTGCTGGCGGTGGAGCGGTTCGAGGATGCCGAGGCCCGCGCCGGCGGCAGCCACGGCAACAAGGGTGAGGAAGCGGCGATGGCCGCGCTGGAAATGGTCAACCTGCTGGAGCGCCTGCCATGAACCGTCCGTTCCGTTCCCGCACCGGCGTCGATCCGGTCCTGCGCGCGCGCGCGCGCCGCCGTGCGCTGCAGGCCATCTATGCCTGGCAGATCTCCGGCGGCAATGCGCAGCAGGTGATTGCCCAGTTCGCCCACGAGCAGGCGCACGAGATCGCCGACCTGGCCTATTTCGAGGACCTGGTCACCGGCGTGCTCGCGCACCGCGCCAGCCTGGACGAGGCCCTGGCCCCGCACCTGGACCGCGGCGTGGAGGAAGTGGACGCGATCGAGCGCGCCGTGCTGCGCCTGGCCGCGTACGAGCTGCTGCACCGCCAGGACGTGCCGTACCGGGTGGTGATCAACGAGGCGATCGAGATCGCCAAGCGCTTCGGTTCCGAGCACGGCCACACCTACGTCAACGGCGTGCTCGACCGCGCCAGCGCGCAATGGCGCGCGGCCGAAGTGCAGGCCTCGCGCGGCGGCCGCTGAGCCATTCCCGGTGCGCGCCGCCGGCGGCGCGCCCGTCCTGCACGCCGGAGCCGCCATGGCCGAGTTCGACCTGATCGGGCTGATCCGCGAGCGCGCCGCCACGCGCGCCGACGTGCTGCTGGGCATCGGCGACGATGCCGCGCTGCTGCAGCCGCCGCCGGGCCATGCCCTGGTGGTGACTGCCGATACCCTCAACGAGGGCGTGCATTTCCCGGCCGGGACCGCGGCCGCCGATATCGGCTGGAAGACCCTGGCGGTGAACCTGTCCGACCTGGCCGCGATGGGGGCGAAGCCGGCGTGGTGCACGCTTTCGCTCTCGCTGCCGCGTGCAGACGCCGCGTGGGTCGGGGCCTTTGTCGACGGATTCCTGGACCTGGCCGGTCGCCATGGCATCGCCCTGGTCGGCGGCGACACCACCCGCGGCCCGCTGTCGATCGGCGTGACCGCGATGGGCCTGGTCGAGCAGGGCGCCGCCCTGCGCCGCGACCGCGCGCGGGTCGGGGACGATATCTGGGTCACCGGCACGCCTGGCGAGGCCGCCGGGGCGCTGGTGCTGGGCGGGCATGTCCCGGGACCGGCGCCTGCCGGCGAGGTGGCATCAAGCGCGCGTGCGGCGCTCGATTCGCGCCTGGCGCGGCCCACGCCGCGGGTGGAAGCCGGCCGCGCCCTGCTGGGCCTGGCCCATGCCTGCGTCGATATCTCCGATGGGCTGCTGGCCGACCTGGGCCATGTCTGCGCGCGCAGTGGCGTCGGCGCCGAGGTGCGGCTGGATGCGCTGCCCGCATCGGCCGCGCTGCGCGAAGTTTTCGGCGACGCTTCACGGGTGCTGCAGGCCACCGGCGGCGACGATTACGAGCTTTGCTTCACCGCGCCGGCGAACCTGCGCGAACAGGTCCAGCTGGCGCTGGAGCAGGTGGGCGTCGACGCCAGCCGCATCGGCCGCATCGTCGCCGGCCAGGGCGTGCGCGCGCTGGAGGCGCAAGGCCAGCCGTGGCAGCCGCCACGCGCCGGCTACGAGCATTTCGGCTGAGCGGCCTCAGCCGCGTGCATCCACCGCCGCGGCCATGCGCCGCACGGCTTCCTCCAGCAATGGGCGGGGCATGGCGAAGTTGAGCCGCACATGGCCTTCGCCGCCTGCGCCGCATTCGGCGCCATCGGTCAGCGCGACCTGGGCGTGGCGGCGGAAGAACTGGGCCGGTGGCTGGTCCAGGCCCAGCGCGCGGCAGTCCAGCCAGGCCAGGTAGGTGCCCTGCGGGGCGATGTAGCCGATCCGCGGCAGCAGTTGGGCCAGCAGCCGGCCCAGCAGGTCGCGGTTGCCGCGCAGGTAGTCCAGCACCGCCAGCCGCCAGGGATCGCCCTCGCGCCAGGCCGCGGTGTGCGCGACCACGCCCAGGGTGGCGGTGCTGTTGCCGGCGAAGTGGCCGATGCGCCGCCACACCTCCAGGTCGGCAGGGTTGGTGAACACCAGTTGCGCGCATTTCATCCCGGCCAGGTTCCAGGCCTTGGACGCGGAAACAGCGGTGATCGCCTGGCGTGCGGCTTCCCCGCCGAGCGAGGCATAGGGCACGTGCTGCGCGCCGGGATACACCAGTGGCGCATGGATCTCGTCGGCGAACACGCGCGCGTCGTGGCGGGCGACGACCGCGGCGATGCGCTCCAGCTCCTTGCGCGGGTAGACCTTGCCGATCGGGTTGTGCGGATTGCACAGCAGCAGCATGCGCGCGCCGCCGGCCAGCGCGGCCTCCAGCGCGTCCTCGTCCAGCGTCCACTCGTCCCGGCCGCGGTGCATGGGCACCGGCACCACCGGGTTGCCGAGCAGCTCCAGCAGCGGCACGAACGGCATGTAGCACGGCATCGGCAACGCCACCGGCGCGCCCGCCGGCAGGAAGTGGCGCAGCGTGATCTCCAGCGCGGCCAGCACGTCCGGTACCGCGCGCACCTGCGCAGGCTCCACCTCCCAGCCATGGTGTGCGCGCTGCCACTGCGCGCAGGCTTCGGCCAGGGCGCGCACCGGCGCGGCGGAGAGGTAGCCGAGCTGGCCGGCTTCCACCGCATCGTGTAGCGCCTGGCGGATCGGCGCGGCCACGCCGAAGTCCATTTCCGCGACGAAGGCGCCGATGCAGTCGGGGAAGGCGCGCCACTTCAGGCCGCCGGCCTGGCGCAACTGCCCGATGGTGATGCGGTCGAACTGGCTGGTATCCACGCGTGCTCCTTGCCGGCCAACGATTGCGGGTGCTGTTTCAGCCGTGCGCCGGAGGCAGCACCTTGCCCGGGTTGAGGATGCCATCCGGATCCAGCGCCGCCTTCACTGCGCGCATCGCCGCCAGGGTGGCCGCGTCGAAGGCGCGGTCCATCCAGTCGCGCTTGGCCACGCCGATGCCGTGCTCGCCCGACAGCGTGCCGCCCAGGGCGATCACCTGCGCGAACAGCGCCTCCAGCGCCGCATGCGCGCGCGCGTCCTCGTCCGGGTCCTCCGGGTGGTACATGATGTTGACGTGCAGGTTGCCGTTGCCGGCATGGCCGAAGGCCACGATCGGCAGCGCATGCTCCGCCGACAGCGCCTCGACCGCGGCGACCAGGTCGGGGATGCGCGACACCGGCACCACCACGTCCTCGTTGATCTTGCCCGGCGCGATGCTGCGCAGCGCCGGGGAGAGCGCGCGCCGCGCGGCCCACAGGCGGTCGCGTGCGGCGCCGTCCATGGCCACGTCCAGCGACAGCAGGCCTTCGCCTCCGGCGGCATCGGCCAGCGCCTGCAATGCAAGCGGCAGGGTGTCCTCGTCGCCGTCGGCCTCGACCAGCAGCATGGCGCCCGCGTCCGGCACGTCCGTGCCGTTGCGGCGGAGCAGGGCGATCGCACTGCGGTCCATGAACTCGAGCATCGCCGGCACCTGCGGCTGGCGCATCAGCCGCGAGACCGCCGCGGCGGCGCCGGCCGCGTCGCGGTAGAACACGCGCAGGCCGGCCTGCGCCTTCGGTCGCGGCAGCAGGCGCAGGGTGGCTTCGACGATCAGGGCCAGGGTGCCTTCGCTGCCGACGATCAGGTGGGTGAGGTCGTAGCCGGTGGCGTCCTTGGTCCAGGGGCCGCCGCAGCGGATGACCTCGCCGGTGCCGGTCACCGCCGCCAGGCCCAGCACGTTGTCGCGGGTGGTGCCGTATTTCACCGCGCGCGGGCCGCCGGCATTGCAGGCGAGGTTGCCGCCGATGGTGCAACGCTCGGCGCTGGAGGGATCCGGCGCCCAGAACAGGCCGTGCGACTGCAGTGCCTGCTGCAGGTCGCCGTTGAGCACGCCGGGCTGGACCACCGCGCAGCGGTCGTCGGGGCGGATGTCGAGGATCCGGTCCATGCGCGCGAACGAGACCACCACGCCGCCGGCGAACGGCACCGCGCCGGCGGCGGTGCCGGTGCCGGCGCCGCGCGCGACCACCGGCACGCGATGTGCGCGGCAGGCGCGCACGACCGCGGCCACCTGTGCCGTGTCGGCGGGCACCGCAACCGCATCGGGCAGGGCCTGGCGCCGCGAATCATCCTCGCCGTGGGCGCGGCGCGCGGCCTCGTCGGTGCGCCAGCCCTGCGGGCCGAGCAGGGCGGAAAGTTCGGCGTCCAGCGCCGCGGGCAGGGCGGTTGTCATCCCGGGATTGTAGGCCGCAGGCATGGCGGCTCAGGCATCGTCCGCGCGGAACGCATCCTTGAGCCAGCGGATCGAGGGCGCCGCCGGATCGCCGCTGGCCTCGGCCACGTCGAAGCGGCAGGGGCAGTCCGCCAGCCGTGGATGGCCGGCCAGGTACAGCTGCGCGGCGCGGACCAGGCGCCGGCGCTTGCCGGCATCGACCGAGGCCAAGCCGCCACCGAAGGCGGAGCCGGCGCGGTAGCGCACCTCGACGAACACCACGGTGGCGCCGTCGCGCATCACCAGGTCGAGCTCGCCGCCGCGGTAGCCGACATTGCGGTCCAGCGTACGCAGGCCGGCGGCTTCCAGCCGCGTCCGCACCGCGGCCTCCACCTGGGCACCGCGGGCGCGGCGGTCGACCTGTCCGGAGCCCGTCCCTGGGCGCCGCATGGGGCCGGCCTCAGTTCCCCAGCGGGACCGGCTGGCCGCCGCTGAAGGTGGCCCAGGCCGGCTGCCGCACCACGTTGCCGAAGCCATCCAGGCGCAGGTCGCCGGTGGCGCCGCGCAGCTGGCCGTTGGTGCCGGACAGCAGGCTTTCCAGGTAGGCGCTGATGCGCCAGGCGTCGTAGCCGAAGGCGAACAGGCGCGCGGCCGGGCCGCGCGCGGTCGGCAGCATCTCCGCCGCGCGGCTGGCGCCGGGCAGGCCGGTGGTGCCGCGGGTCGCCCAGGCCTCGGTGGGATAGACGATGCCGTCGAGCACCGCGTCCTCCTCGGCGCGACCGGTGCCGGAGGCCAGCTGCGAGGTGCCGACCCGGGTGCGCGCAGCGAACCCGGCCAGCGCCAGCTGCGGCGCCAGCGCCCGCGCCTGCGGGCCGCGCACCGCCAGGAACACGCTGTCCGCGCCGGCGGCCGCGGCCTCGACCAGGGCGGCACCAAGGTCGCCCGGCTGCTCGCCCACCGACAGGGTGGCGGCGATGTGGCCGCCGCGGTCGGCCAGCCGGCTGCGGAAGGCTTCCACCGCGCGCAGCGCGTTCTCGTCGGTGCCCGCCAGCACCAGCACGTTGCGGCGCTCGCGCGCCAGCAGGTAGTCCGCGGCCGCCAGGCCATCGTCCTCCGGCGCCAGCGAGAACATCGCATGGCCCGGCGGCGGCGGCGCGTCGCCGCGGTTCAGCGCCAGGCTCGGGACTTCCAGTGCCTGCCCGCGGAACACCGCGCCGACCTCGTCGCGGCCCAGCGGCCCGACCACGAAGTCGCTGCCCTCGGCCACCGCGCGCGCATAGGCCGCCTGGGCGCCGGCGGGCGTGCCGGCGGTGTCGTAGAACACGACCTCCGGGCGCTGCCGGGTTTCGCCGTAGTAGCCGGCCAGCAGGCCATCGCGCACCGGCGCGGCGGCGGTGGCCAGCGGTCCGCTCAGCGGCAGCAGCACCGCCAGGCGGCGCGGCGGGCGGTAGCCGTCGGCGGCGGCCGGCGGGCGCGAGTCGAAATTCCAGCCCTCGCCCGGATCCAGCGGGCGCGGCAGCGGCAGGCCGCGCTGCACCATGGCCCGGGCGGCAAACTTGTACAGCGGATCGCCGGCCGGCAGCGCGGCGGCGAATGCGCCCAGGCCGGCGTCGTCCAGCGTGCCCAGCAGGCGGTCGATCTGGCGGCGGTTCTCCAGCCGCGCCTCGCCGGCCAGGCCGGCGTCGGCGCGGGCGCGCGCCGCGGCGGCGCCGCGCGCGTCGTTGCCTGCCTCCAGCGCGGCCGCGCGGGCCAGCTGCCAGCGCGGCTGCAGCGCCGCCGGCAGCGTGGCCGGATCGCCGCCGGCCAGCGCGGCGGCGGCCTCGGCCGGGCGTCCGTCCTGGATGGCCAGTTCGGCGCCAAGCAGGGCCAGGCGGCCGCGGCTGGCGCCGGCCACCCTGCGCGCGTCGACCTGGGCCAGCAGGCTGCGCGCGCGCGCCGCGTCGCCGGCCTCGTGCCAGGCGAAGGCGGCATCGGCGAGCAGGGCCTCGCGGCGGGCGCCGCTGGCGGCCTGCGCCTGCGCCTCCAGCCGGGTCGCGGCTTCGCGGGCCTGTCCCTGCTCCAGCAGGGCGAGGGCCGCGGCATGCTCCGGCGCGGAGGTGGTGGCCGGGACGCTGGCGCAACCGGCGGCCAGCAGCGCGGCCAGGCCGGTGGCGAGCAGGCGCGGGCGGAAGGACGGGGACTTCGACGTCGCGGGAATCGGCATATCCATCCGTTGGGCCGGAGGCGGTTCGGAAAGGGCTTAGGATTCTACCTTTCCCCCGCTGCCCGGACCCGTGATGCCCGCCGCCACCCTGCATGTCGTCGCCACGCCCATCGGCAACCTCGGCGATCTTTCGCCGCGGGCGCAGCAGGTGCTGCGCGAGGTGGCGGCGATCTGCGCCGAGGACACCCGCCGCAGCGGCCAGCTGCTGGCGCACTTCGGCATTTCCACGCCGCTGGTCGCGCTGCACGAGCACAACGAGCCGCAGATGGCCGAGCGCCTGGTGGCGCGGTTGCTGGCCGGCGAGTCGCTGGCCCTGGTCAGCGATGCCGGCACGCCGCTGGTCAGCGATCCGGGGTTCCGCCTGGTGCGTGCCGCGCGCGCGGCCGGGGTGAGGGTCAGCCCGGTGCCAGGGCCCTCGGCGCTGATTGCCGCGCTGAGCGTGGCCGGGCTGCCCAGCGACCGCTTCGCCTTCGAGGGCTTCCTGCCGGCCAAGGCCAGCGCCCGCCGCGAGCGCCTGGCGGCGTTGGCCGGGGAGCCGCGCACCCTGGTGTTCTACGAGTCCTCGCACCGGATCGAGGAGTCGCTGGCCGACCTGCGCCAGGCTTTCGGCGAGGAGCGTCCGGCGGTGCTGGCGCGGGAACTGACCAAGCTGTTCGAGACCGTGCTCGACGGCACCCTGGCCGAGCTGCACCGGCGGGTGCAGGACGATCCGGACCAGCGCAAGGGCGAGTTCGTGCTGGTGGTGCAGGGCGTGGGCGAGGATGCCGACGCCAGGCTGGCCGAAGGTCGCCGCGTCCACGCCATCCTGGCCAGGCAGCTGCCGCCATCGACCGCGGCCAAGCTGGCCGCGGAGATCACCGGCGCACCGCGCAAGGCGCTCTACGGCGCCGGCCCCGGGGAGTAAGCCGCGGCTGCGTGCAGGGCTGGAGGAGCGGCCGCAAGTCGCCGGCTCCGGGCGGAGCCGCGGCGCTCCGGAACCGGGTTACCCCGCTGCACGCCCCCCGGCCGGGTACACATATGCATGTACGCCCCTCCTTGCCACCGCTCCGTTCGCCCCAGGCCCCCTTGGTAAGGGGGCCGCCGCGGCAGCGGCGGGGGATTGGAGGTGAAGATTCGCGGGGCCCGCGCTTTGCTTCAGCAAAGCGTGGGGTATTCGTACGGCGAAGCCGTAGAATACGTCCCCGCGGAGTCGGCCAGACAGTCGCGTCATGCGCAAGCATGCCGAGGAAAGTCCGGGCTCCACAGGGCACGGTGCCAGGTAACGCCTGGGCGGCGCGAGCCGACGGAAAGTGCAACAGAGAGCAGACCGCCGATGGCCCGGAGCCCGCAAGGGCGAAGGGATCAGGCAAGGGTGAAACGGTGCGGTAAGAGCGCACCGCGAGCCTGGCAACAGGCCGGCACGGCAAACCCCACCGGGAGCAAGACCAAATAGGGAGACGATGCCGTGGCCCGCGGTGTCTCCGGGTAGGTTGCTTGAGCGTCGCGGTGACGCGGCGCCTAGAGGAATGACTGTCCACGACAGAACCCGGCTTATCGGCCGGCTCCGCCCCCATCCCGCCCCGCCTCCTGTCCGGGGGCGGGGCCATGTCTGATGCCCCCTACCTTTCCGTCCCCCGGAGCAGGCATCCCATCGCCTGGGATGCCTGCCTTGCGCAATTCGCGCAAATTGCCCGGTTTCCGCACCGGGGCGTATGCCGGCCGGCCATCAGGGCTCCACGCGGCCTTAACAGGTCCCGCAAACCGCCCAATCTCAAAATTTGAGACTAAACAGCGACTTGTGGAAAACCTTTGAACTTGTCTGTGAACATCTTCGCAAGCCATTGACGCGACAGGCGATTTCGCGCTCCACAGCCTGTTGACAACCCTGTTGGCGGTGCTAAGGTGGGCGCCAGTGGGAAAACCGGGAGTTTCGTGGTTTTCCGTGGATAGCCCCAGCAGCCGATGCGGGTAGCGAAGTGTTCCAAGGCGAGACCGCCATCACAGTGGACGACAAGGGACGGGTGGCCATTCCCACGGCCTACCGTGACCTGGTCGCGCGCGAGTGCGGCAACCGCCTGGTGATCACCTACAACCCGTTCGAGGCCGGCTCGCTCTACCTGTACCCGTACAAGGAGTGGGAGCGGGTGCGCGACGAGGTCAACAAGCTGCCCAGCACCCGTGCCGCGCACCGCCAGCTGCAGCTGAAGCTGGTCGGCGCCGCCACCCCGGTGGAGCTGGACGGCAATGGCCGCATTTCCATTCCCGCCAGCCACCGCGCGGCGGTCGGCATCGAGAAGAAGGCGGTACTGCTGGGCATGGGCGACAAGTTCGAACTGTGGAGCGAGCAGGCACACCACGCCCAGATCCAGCGGACCCTGTCCGACGAGGACCTGAGCGAGCACATGCTCGACCTGAGGTTGTGATGGCGGGGGACCGGATGCGGACTGCGCAGCCCGGCCACCCTGCGGACCCGTCGGCGCCGGCGGCACATCTGCCGGTGCTGTTCGCCGAGGTACTGGAGGGCCTGCGCGTGTTGCCCGATGGCCGCTACCTGGACGGCACCTTCGGTCGCGGCGGCCATGCGCGCGGCGTGCTGGAGCGACTCGGTCCGGGAGGCCGCCTGCTGCTGATGGACAAGGATCCCGAAGCGATCGCGGTGGCCGAGGCCGGCTTCGGTGGCGATCCGCGCGTGTCGATCCGCCGCGGCAGCTTCGCCGGCATGGCGCAGTGGGACGAGGCGCGCGAGCTGGACGGTATCCTGCTGGACCTGGGCGTGTCCTCGCCGCAGCTGGACGTGGCCGAGCGCGGCTTTTCCTTCGGCAAGGACGGCCCGCTGGACATGCGCATGGACCCCGACTCGGGCGAGAGCGCGGCACAGTGGCTGGCGCGCGCCGACGAGCGCGAGATCGCCGAGGTCCTGTGGACCTATGGCGAGGAGAAGCAGAGCCGGCGCATCGCCCGTGCGATCGTGGCCGCGCGCGCGCAGGAGCCGATCACCCGCACCGCGCAGCTGGCGAACCTGATCGCCGGCGTGGTGCCGCGCGGCAAGGACAGGAGCCACCCGGCGACCCGCAGCTTCCAGGCCATCCGCATCCACATCAACCGCGAGCTGGCCGACCTGGAGGCCGGGCTGGACGCGGCCCTGGCCGCGCTGCGCCCGGGCGGGCGGCTGGCGGTGATCAGCTTCCACTCGCTGGAAGACCGCATGGTCAAGCAGTTCATCGCCCGCCATGCCAAGGCCCCGCCGGCCAACCGCCGGCTGCCGGAGGCGCAGGCGTTCGTGCCGGCGCTGGCCGCCCTGGGCGGCGCGATCCGCGCCGGCGAGGAAGAGCTGCAGGTGAACGTGCGCGCGCGCAGCGCGGTGCTGCGCGTGGCCGAGAAGCTGGACGGGCAGGGGAGGCGCGCGGCATGACCCGCTTCCTGGTCGCCATCCTGCTGCTGGCCACGGTCGCCACCGGCATCGCCGTGGTCTACGAGCGCTACCGCCACCGCCAGCTGTTCGTCGAGCTGACCCGGCTGGAGCGGCAGCGCGACGAGCTCAACATCGAATTCGGCCGCCTGCAGCTGGAGCAGGCGACCTGGGCCCAGGCCAACCGCATCGACCAGGTCGCGCGCGAGCGCCTGGGCATGAAGTTCCCCGAGGCCGAGGACATCGTGGTGGTGCGCCCATGAGCGAGCGCCGCCCGGTCCGCAACCGCAACCGCGCCCCGTTCAACCTGCGGGGCCGGATGCTGCTGGTCGGCGTCGCCCTGGGCCTGTGCTCGGTGGCGCTGGTCGGCCGTGCGGCCTGGGTGCAGCTGGTGGACGCGGAGTTCTACCAGCGCCAGGGCGAGGCGCGCTTCGTGCGCGAGATCCCGATCCCGACCTCGCGCGGCATGATCACCGACCGCAACGGCGAGCCGCTGGCGGTGTCCACCCCGGTGGAGTCGATCTGGGCCAACCCGCAGGAGCTGCTGCGCTACCCCGAGCGCCTGCCGGAGCTGGCCAAGGCCCTGGACGTGCCGCTGGACCAGCTGACCACGCGCCTGTCGCAGCGCGCGGACAAGGAGTTCGTCTACCTCAAGCGCCGGATCAACCCGGACCAGGCCAAGGCGATCCTCGCCCACAACATCCCGGGCGTGGCCTCGCAGCGCGAGTTCCGCCGCTTCTACCCGCAGGGCGAGGCGATGGCCCACGTGCTGGGCTTCACCAACATCGACGACCGCGGCCAGGAAGGCCTGGAGCTGGCGTTCGACGAATGGCTGCGCGGCAAGCCCGGCGCCAAGCGCGTGATCCGCGACCGCCACGGCCGCATCGTCGAGAACATCGACCTGGTGCGCCCGGCCGAGCCGGGCAAGGACCTGGTGCTGAGCATCGACCGCCGCATCCAGTTCCTCGCCTACCGCGAGCTGCGCCACGCGCTGGACCAGCACAAGGCCGCCAGCGGCTCGGCGGTGGTGCTGGACGTGGCCACCGGCGAAGTGCTGGCGATGGTCAACCTGCCCAGCTACAACCCCAACGCGGTCACCGGCAACCCGGACAGCCGCCGCAACCGCGTGGTCACCGACCTGATCGAGCCGGGCTCGACCATGAAGCCGATCACCGCGGCCGCGGCGCTGGCCGCCGGCAAGGTGCATCCGGGCACCAAGTTCGACACCAGCCCCGGCTACATGGGCCTGGGCCGCTTCACCATCCGCGACCACCGCAACTACGGCGTGCTGGACGTCACCGGCATCATCACCAAGAGCTCGAACCTGGGCGCGGTGATGCTGTCGCAGCAGCTGAGCGACCAGTACTTCTACGACTTCGTGCGCGGCTTCGGCTTCGGCAGCCCGCCGCGCAGCGGCTTCCCGGGCGAGGCCGCCGGCGTGCTGCGCCCGCCGGCGCGCTGGGACGGCCTGACCAAGGCCACCATGTCCTACGGCTATGGCCTGTCGGTCACGCCGCTGCAGATCGCGCAGGCCTATGCCGCGCTGGGCAACCACGGCCGCCTGATCACCCCGACCTTCGTCAAGGGCCAGATCAACGAGCCGCGCCAGGTGGTGCCGCCGGAAATCGCCGACCAGGTCGTGCGCATGATGCAGACCGTGACCGAGCCGGGCGGCACCGCCACCCAGGCCGCGATCCTCGGCTACCACGTCGCCGGCAAGACCGGCACCGCGCGCCAGGCCGCCGCCGGCGGCTATTCGCGCCGCTACACCACCACCTTCGCCGGACTGGTTCCGGCGTCCAACCCGCGCTTCGCCACCGTGGTCGTGATCAACGACCCGCAGGCCGGCTCCTACTACGCCGGCCTGGTCTCCGGCCCCGTGTTCCGCGCGGTGATGGAAGACGCGCTGCGGGTGATGGACGTGCCGCCGGACGACATCGAGACCTGGCTGGCGGCGCAGGCCAAGGGCGAGGCCAAGCGCCAGGCGGCGCTGCCGCCGCTGCCGGAGGCGATCGACGACCCGGGCGCCGAGGACCCGACCCTGCCACCGGCGATGTCCGGCACCGGGGGGCTGCCATGAGCCGCTCCATGCGCCTGTCGCGCCTGCTGCCCGACGTCGCGCTGCCGCGCGACATCGCCGTTTCCGGGCTGGTGATGGACAGCCGCAAGGTACGCCCGGGCGATGCCTTCGTGGCGATCGCCGGCTTCGGCACCCACGGCCTGGCCTTCGCCGCGCAGGCGCGCGAGGCGGGCGCCGCGGCGATCCTGTTCGAACCGCCGGCCCCGGCCGAATCCCCCGCGCCGGAGGACGCGATCCCGGTGCCGGGCCTGCGCTCGCGCCTGGGCGCGATGGCCGACCTGTTCCACGGCCATCCTTCGCACGCGATGGCCATGGTCGGGGTCACCGGCACCAACGGCAAGACGTCCACCGTGCAGCTGCTGGCCCAGGCCTGGCACCAGCGCGGCCTGCGCGCCGGCAGCATCGGCACCCTGGGCGCCGGCCTGCACGGGCAGGTGCGACCGACCGGCTTCACCACGCCGCTGGTGCTGGACATGCACGCCCTGCTGGGCGAGCTGCGCGACGCCGGCGCCGAGGCGGTGGCGATGGAGGTCAGCTCGCATGCCCTGGACCAGGGCCGGGTGGACGGCGTGCACTACGACGTGGCGGTGTTCACCAACCTCACCCGCGACCACCTCGACTACCACGGCGACATGGCCAGCTACGGCGCGGCCAAGTCGAAGCTGTTCTTCCGCGAGGGGCTCAAGGCCGCGGTGCTGAACCTGGACGACGACTACGCGCGGGCGCTGGCCGCGCGGCTTCCGGCCGGGGTGCGCGTGGTCGGGGTCAGTTCGCGCGGCCGCGAGGATGCGAGCCTGCAGGCGCGCGAGCTGCAGTTCGACGCGCGCGGCATCGGCTTCGAACTGTACGACGGCCACGAGGCGTACCCGGTGCGGTCGCCGCTGCTGGGCAGGTTCAACGTCGACAACCTGCTGGCGGTGGGCGGCGTGCTGCACGCGCTGGGCGACGGCGCGGCGGGCGTGGCCGCGGTCCTGTCGCGGCTGCAGCCGGTGGCCGGGCGCATGAACCGCCTCGGCGGCGACGGCGTGCGCCCGCTGGTGGTGATCGACTACGCCCACACCCCCGACGCGCTGGAGCAGGCGCTGTCCAGCCTGCGCGCGCATGCCGGCGCGCGGCTGGCCTGCGTGTTCGGCTGCGGCGGCGAGCGCGACCGCGGCAAGCGCCCGATGATGGCGCGCATCGCCGAACGGTACGCCGACCAGGTCATCGTCACCGACGACAACCCACGCGGCGAGGATGGCGACGCGATCGTCGCCGGGATCATGGCCGGCTTCGCCGCGCCCGAAGCGGTGCAGGTGGAGCGCGACCGCGCGCAGGCCATCGCCCGCGCCATCGCCCGGGCCGACGCACAGGACGTGGTCCTGGTCGCCGGCAAGGGGCACGAGCCTTACCAGGAGATCGCCGGCGTGCGGCATCCCTTTGACGATACCGAGGTGGCGCGCGCCGCCCTGGACGCGTGGAGCGCGGCGGAGGTGCAGGCATGAAGCGCACCCCGCTTTCCCTGCTCGCGCACTGGGCCGGCGGCGAGCTGCACGGCCCGGACGCGGCCGTCGACGCCATCGTCCACGACACCCGCGCGCTGCAGCCCGGCAGCCTGTACCTGGCCCTGCGCGGCGAGCGCTTCGACGGCCACGACTTCGCCGCCGACGCCCTGGCGCGCGGCGCGGTCGCGCTGCTGGTCGAACGCCTGCTGGACGTTGATGCACCGCAGGTGCTGGTCGAGAACAGCGAGCTTGCGCTGGCGCGGATCGCAGCCGGCATGCAGCGCGGCCGCGATGCGAAGGTGGTGGCCATCACCGGCAGCAACGGCAAGACCAGCGTGAAGACCCTGGTGCTGTCGGTGCTCCGGCAGGCCGGCCACGCCTACGCCAACCCGGGCAACCGCAACAACGAGATCGGCCTGCCGCTGGCGGTGATCGACGCCCCGGAGGACGCCGACTTCGCCATCTACGAGATGGGCGCCGGCAAGCCGGGCGACATCGCCTACCTGACCGACATCGCCCGCCCGGACGTGTCCGTGGTCAACAACATCGCCCCGGCCCACCTGGAGCGGATGGGCGACCTGCTGGGCGTGGCCACCACCAAGGGCGCGATCTACGCCGCGCTGCCGGCCGGCGCCACCGCGGTGGTCAACGCCGACGATGCCTTCGGTGCCTGGTTCGAGCAGCAGGTGGTGCGCGCCGCCGAAACCGGCCGCCGCCTGCTGCGCTTCGGCCTGGACGCCAGCGCCGAGGTGACCGCGCGCGAGGTCCAGGTGGGCGCGGACGGCAGCCGCTTCGTGCTGGCCACGCCACAGGGCGAGGCCGCGATCGAGCTGGCGCTGCCGGGCCGCCACAACGTGCGCAACGCGCTGGCCGCCGCCGCGATCGGCCTGGCCTGCGGCGTGCCGCTGGCGGCGATCGCCGAGGGCCTGGCGCAGGCGCGGCCGGTGGCCGGCCGCCAGGTCGCGCATGGCCTGGCGGGCGGGGTGGTGCTGGTGGACGACAGCTACAACGCCAACCCCGGCTCGGTGGCCGCGGCGATCGACGCCCTGGCCGCCAGCGGCGACGAGGCCTGGCTGGTGCTGGGGGACATGCGCGAGCTGGGCCCGGAGGCCGCGGCGCTGCATGCCGACGCCGGCCTGCGCGCGCGCCAGGCCGGCATCGCCCGGCTGTATGCGCTGGGCGAACTGAGCGCCCATGCCGCGCGTGCCTTCGGCGCGGAAGGCCGCCATTTCGACAGCCACCAGGCGCTTGCGGCGGCCATCGCCGCGGACCTGGCGGCACGCGCGCCGGCGGATGCGGCCGGCGCCGAAGGACGGCGCCTGCGGGTGCTGGTGAAAGGGTCGCGCGGCAGCGCGATGGACCGGATCGTGAACGCGCTGCTGGCGCAGGGAGACGCTACGCATGCTGCTTGAACTGGCGCGCTGGCTGCAGGGCCTGGAGAACTTCTTCGGGCTGTTCGCCTATCTGACCTTCCGCGGCATCCTCGCTGCGCTGACGGCGCTGTTCCTGTCGCTGTGGCTGGGCCCGGCGGTGATCCGCAAGCTCGGCCAGCTCAAGGGCGGCCAGCCGATCCGCAAGGACGGCCCGCAGTCGCACTTCTCCAAGGCCGGCACCCCGACCATGGGCGGCTCCATGATCCTGATCACCGTCATGCTGGCGGTGCTGATGTGGGGCGACCTGCGCAACAAGTACGTGTGGACCGTGCTGCTGGTGATGCTGGCCTTCGGCGCGATCGGCTGGTACGACGACTGGATCAAGATCGTCAAGCGCGATCCCAACGGCCTGAAGTCGCGCTGGAAGTACCTGCTGCAGTCGGTCTTCGGCCTGGCTGCCGGCCTTTACCTGTACCTGTATGCCGACGTGCCGGCGGCCACCACCTTCTACGTGCCGCTGTTCAAGTCGATCGCGCTGCCGCTGGTGGGCATCTCGTTCGTGGCCATCGCCTACTTCTGGATCGTGGGCTTCTCCAACGCGGTCAACCTGACCGACGGCCTGGACGGCCTGGCGATCATGCCCACCGTGCTGGTGGCCGTGGGCCTTGGCGTGTTCGCCTACGCCTCCGGCCACGCCGTGTTCGCCAACTACCTGCAGATCCCGCAGGTGCCGGGCGCGGGCGAGCTGGTGATCATCTGCGCGGCGATCGCCGGCGCGGGCCTGGGCTTCCTCTGGTTCAACACCTACCCGGCGATGGTGTTCATGGGCGACATCGGCGCGCTGGCGCTGGGCGCCGTGCTCGGCACCATCGCGGTGATCGTGCGCCAGGAACTGGTGCTGGTGGTGATGGGCGGCATCTTCGTCATCGAGACCCTGTCGGTGATGATCCAGGTCGCCAGCTTCAAGCTCACCGGCAAGCGCGTGTTCCGCATGGCGCCCATCCACCACCACTTCGAGCTCAAGGGCTGGCCGGAGCCGCGCGTGATCGTGCGCTTCTGGATCATCTCGGTGGTGCTGGTCCTGGTCGGCCTGGCGACGTTGAAGGTGCGCTGATGAACGACCTGTCCCGCCAGGCGACCCGGCTGGAGGCCATCGGCGGCCGCTACGACCCGTGGCTGTGCTTCGCCGTGCTGGCGCTCGGCAGCCTGGGCGTGGTGATGGTCGCCTCGGCCTCGATCGCCATCGCCGAGAACCTGGGCGCGGGGCCGTTCCACTACCTGGTCAGGCACGTGCTGTTCGTGATGATCGGCGCGGTGCTGGCGGTGGTGGCCATGCGCACCGAGCTGAAGCTGGTGGAGAAGTACAACCAGCAGCTGCTGCTGTGCTGCTTCCTGCTGCTGCTGCTGCCGTGGCTGCCGGGGCTGGGCGTGAGCGTCAACGGCGCGCGCCGCTGGATCAACCTGGGCATCTCGCGCTTCCAGGTGGTCGAGGCGGTGAAGGTCATCTACATCGTGTGGCTGGCCAGCTACCTGGTGCGCTTCCGCGACGAGGTCAACGCCACCTGGCCGGCGATGCTCAAGCCGCTGGGCGTGGCGGTGCTGCTGGTCGGCATGCTGTTGGCGCAGCCGGACTTCGGCTCGGCCACCCTGCTGCTGGGCATCACCGCCGGCATGCTGGTGCTGGGCGGGGTCAACCTGCCGCGCATGTCCGCGCCCATCCTGGTGCTGCTGCCGGCGCTGGTGGCGATCGCGATCATCGAGCCGTACCGCCTGCGCCGCATCACCTCGTTCATGGATCCGTGGCAGGACCAGCTCGGCGCCGGCTACCAGCTGTCCAACGCGCTGATGGCCGTGGGCCGCGGCGAGTGGTTCGGCGTGGGCCTGGGCGCCTCGGTGCAGAAGCTCAACTACCTGCCGGAGGCGCATACCGACTTCATCTTCTCGGTCATCGCCGAGGAGCTGGGCTTCGTCGGCGTGTGCGGCGTCATCGGCCTGTACGTGCTGCTGGTCGGCCGCGCCCTGTACATCGGCATGAAGTGCGTGGAGATGCGCCGCCACTTCGCCGGCTACATCGCCTTCGGCGTCGGCCTGTGGCTGGGCATGCAGAGCTTCGTCTCGATCGGCGTGAACCTGGGCCTGCTGCCGACCAAGGGCCTGACCCTGCCGCTGATCTCCTCCGGCGGCTCCAGCGTGATGATGACCTGCGCGGCGATCGGCCTGCTGCTGCGCGTCTCCTACGAGCTGGAGCGCGCCGAGCGCCAGGTGGCGCGCCTGCGTCCGGAATCGATCGTGCCGGTGGCCGCCGCGGACGCCCCGGCGGCGCCTTCCGCACCGCTGGCCGCGCGCCCGGCGCCGCCGCGCACCACCCCGCGCGCCACCCCGGCCGGCGGCCGCGGCACCTCGCGCGTGGAACCGACCTTCGGAGGCTTCGCATGAGCGGCGCCGTGCATGTTCCCGCGCAGGAGCGCCCGGTCATGCTGATGGCCGGCGGCACCGGCGGCCACATCTTCCCGGCGCTGGCCGTGGCCCATGAGCTGCGCGCCATGGGCGTGCCGGTGACCTGGCTGGGTGCAGCCGGCGCGATGGAGACGCGCCTGGTGCCGCAACACGACATCCAGATCGACACCCTGCCGGTGGCCGGCGTGCGCGGCAAGGGCGGGGCCACCCTGCTGGCCGCGCCGCTGCGCCTGCTGCGTGCGGTGCGCGCCGCGTCCGCGGTGCTGCGCCAGCGCCGGCCGCGCGCGGTGATCGGCTTCGGCGGCTTCGCCTCCGGCCCCGGCGGCCTGGCCGCGCGCCTGGCCGGCATCCCGCTGCTGGTGCACGAACAGAACCGCGCGCCCGGCATGACCAACCGCGTGCTGGCGCGCCTGGCGCGCCGCACCCTGTCCGGCTTCCCCGGCGCGTTCGCGCGCGAGGAAGTGGTCGGCAACCCGGTGCGCGAGGTGATCGCCGCGCTGCCGGAACCGCAGCAGCGCCTGGCCGGCCGCAGCGGCCCGCTGCGCCTGCTGGTGCTGGGCGGCAGCCAGGGTGCGCGCGCGCTCAACGAGGCGGTGCCGGTGGCGCTGGCGGCGCTGGCCGACGTGGCCATCGAGGTGCGCCACCAGTGCGGCGAGCGCCTGCGCGAGGAGGCCCATGCGGCCTACGCCGCCGCAGGCGTGCAGGCCAGCGTGGAGGCGTTCATTGCCGACATGGCCGCGGCCTACGCCTGGGCCGACCTGGTGGTGTGCCGCGCCGGCGCCTCGACCCTGGCCGAACTGTGCGCCGCCGGCGTGGGCAGCGTGCTGGTGCCGTTCGCCGCCGCGGTGGACGACCACCAGACCCGCAACGCCGAATACCTGGTCGAGCACGGCGCCGCGCTGCTGTTCAAGCAGGGCGAGGGCCTGGCCGCGAACCTGGAGTCGGCGCTGCGCGCGCTGGCCGCCGATCCGCAGCGCCGCCTGGCCATGGCCGTGGCCGCGCGCGGCCTGGCCCGTCCCGATGCCGCCCGGCACATCGCCGGGATCGTGCTCGAAGAGGCCCTTCCTTCCCCCCGATCCCCTGGAGTTTCCGCATGATCCGCCGCCTCCACGACACCGACAACCTGGTGCGCGCGTTCCCGCGCGTGCACTTCGTCGGCATCGGCGGCACCGGCATGAGCGGCATCGCCGAAGTGATGCTGACGCTGGGCTACGAGGTGTCCGGTTCGGACGCCGCCGAGAACGCCGCCACCCGGCGCCTGGCCGGCCTGGGCGCGCGCATCGTGCGCGGCCACTCGGCCGCCAACGTACTGGGCACCGACTGCGTGGTGGTGTCCTCCGCCATCCGCGAGGACAACCCCGAGCTGATGGAGGCGCGCAGCCAGCGCATCCCGGTGGTGCCGCGCGCGGCGATGCTGGCCGAACTGATGCGCTTCCGCCGTGGCATCGCCGTCGCCGGCACCCACGGCAAGACCACCACCACCTCGCTGACCGCGGCGGTGCTGAGCGAAGGCGGGCTGGATCCGACCTTCGTGATCGGCGGCCAGCTGCTGGCGGCCGGCGCCAACGCCAAGCTGGGCGGCGGCCAGTGGCTGGTGGCCGAGGCCGACGAGAGCGACGGCAGCTTCCTGCGCCTGAACCCGCTGATCGCGGTGATCACCAACATCGACGCCGACCACCTGGAGAACTACGGCGGCGACTTCGCGCGCCTGCACTCGGCCTTCGCCGAGCTGCTGCAGCGCCTGCCGTTCTACGGCCTGGCGGTGCTGTGCATCGACGATCCGGAAGTGGCCAGCCTGGCCGCGGAAACCCCGCGCCACGTGATGACCTACGGCACCGCCGAGAATGCCGACGTGCGCGCCGAGGACATCGTCCAGGAAGGCGCGCGCATGCGCTTCACCCTGCGCCTGCCGGAGGGCGTGAGCGTGCCGGTGAGCCTGGCCCTGCCGGGCCGGCACAACGTGCTCAACGCGCTGGCCGCGGCCGCGGTCGGCTGGCAGCTGGGCGTGGCGCCGCAGGCGATCGCGGCGGCGCTGGAGAAGTTCGCCGGCATCGGCCGCCGCTTCAACGACCTGGGCGAGGTCACCACTGCCTCCGGGGCGAAGGTGCGGGTGGTCGATGACTACGGCCACCATCCGCGCGAACTGGCCGCGGTGTTCGCCGCCGCGCGCGGCGGCTGGCCGGACAAGCGCCTGGTGGTGGCGTTCCAGCCGCACCGCTACACCCGCACCCGCGACCAGTTCGATGCCTTCGCCGCGGTGCTGTCGGAAGCCGACGCGCTGGTGCTCAGCGAGGTCTACCCGGCAGGCGAGCAGCCGATCCCCGGCGCCGATTCGCGCGCCCTGGCCCGCGCCATCCGTGCCCGCGGCCGCAGCGAGCCGGTGGTGGTGGGGCGCGCGGCCGAGCTGCGCGAGGTCCTGCCGGACGTGCTCCAGGACGGCGACCTGCTACTGATGATGGGCGCCGGCGACATCGGCTACATCGCCCAGCAGGTGGCGGCCGAGGGCTTCCTCGGCAAGGGAGGCAAGGCATGAGCGCGACCGCCCTGCCGCCGCCGCGCTTCGCCGACCCGGCCGTGTTCGGCCGCGTCGCCGTGCTGATGGGCGGTACCAGCTCCGAGCGTGAGGTCTCGCTGAATTCCGGCAGCAACGTGCTGGAGGCGCTGCGCGCACGCGGGATCGACGCGCAGCCGGTGGACGGCATCCCCGCGCTGGTGGAGGCCCTGGCGCAGGAGCGCTTCGACCGCGTGTTCAACATCCTGCACGGCGGCGACGGCGAGAACGGCGTGGTCCAGGGCCTGCTGCAGGGGCTGGGCGTGCCGTACACCGGCCCCGGCGTGCTGGGCAGCGCGCTGACCATGGACAAGATCCGCACCAAGCTGCTGTGGATCGCCGCCGGCCTGCCGACCGCGTGCTTCGTGCGCATCCCCGCCGGCGGCGACCTGGCCGCCGCGGTGCGCGAGCTGGGCCTGCCGGTGTTCGTGAAGCCTTCCTGCGAAGGTTCCAGCGTCGGCGTGTTCCCGATCCGCTCGGAGGATGAGCTGGCGCCGGCGCTGGAATTCGCCGCCGGCTACGAGGGCGAGCTGCTGGCCGAGCAGATGCTGACCGGTGGCGAGTACACCGTGGGCATCCTCGGCGAGGTGGCCCTGCCCAGCATCCGCATCGTCCCGGCCTCCGGCTGGTACGACTACCACGCCAAGTACATCGCCGAGGACACCCAGTACCTGTGCCCCGGCCTGCAGGGCGGGGAGGAAGCGCAGATCCGCGCCCTGGCGCTGGAAGGCTTCCGCGCCGCCGGCTGCAGCGGCTGGGGCCGGGTGGACGTCATGCGCCACGCCGACGGCCGCTTCATGCTGATGGAGGTCAACACCGCACCGGGCATGACCAGCCACTCGCTGGTGCCCAAGGCCGCGGCCCAGCTGGGCATCGGCTTCGAGGAACTGTGCTGGCGGATCCTGGAGCAGACGGTATGAAAAAGCCGGGATTCGTGATCCGGGATTGGAGATTCGTGGAAGCGGCGTCGCGCCGTGCTGGCCGTCTGTCGGCCCGGCATCGCGTGGCTGTTGCTTTTTCGAATCCCCAATCCCCAATCCCGAATCCCACGGAAGACCGGAGGTCTTCCGCATGAACGCCCTGCTGCGCATCTGCGCCTGGCTGCTGGCGCTAGCGCTGGTCGCGCTGCCGGTGGTGGCCGTGCTCAACGGCTGGGTCGGTGCCGAGCGCTGGCCGCTGTCGCGGCTGCGCGTGACCGGGCAGTTCGATCGGGTGCAGGCCGAGCAGCTGCGCGCGGCGGTGGCGCCGTACGCGCGCGCCGGCTACTTCGCGGTGCGGCTGGAGGACGCGCAGCGGGCGGTGGAACGCCTGCCGTGGGTGGAGAGCGCCCACGTGAGCAAGCAGTGGCCGGACGTGCTGGAGGTGAGCGTGGTCGAGCACCGGCCGTTCGCGCACTGGGGCGAGGACCGCATGCTTTCCGAGCGCGGCCACCTGTTCCCGCGCCCGGCCGACCTGGCCGATGCGCGCCTGCCGCACCTGGACGGCCCGGACGCGCGCACCGCGGACGTGGTCGAGGTCTATACGCAGAGCCAGTCGCTGTTCGCGCCGCTGGGCTACCACGTCACCCACGTCGCGGTGGACGCGCGCGGCAGCTGGTCGCTGGCGCTGGACAACGGCACCGAGGTGCTGGTCGGCCGCGACGACGTGCAGGCGCGCCTGCAGCGCTTCGCCCGTGTGCTGCCGCAGCTGCTCGCCGGCCAGGCGCGCCCGCTGGAGCGCGCCGACCTCCGCTACACCAACGGCTTCACCCTCGCGTGGGGACAGCCGCGTACCTCTTCCCATCCTCCTTCTGCGCTCCCGCGGGCCCTGGCCGCGCGGACGCAGGCAGCACAGGCGAGCAGTACATGAACCGCAAAGGCGACAAGTCCCTCATCGTCGGCCTCGACATCGGCACCTCCAAGGTGGTGGCGCTGGTGGGCGAGTATTCGCCGGGCAACCCGATCGAGGTGATCGGCATCGGCTCGCACGAGTCGCGCGGGCTCAAGCGCGGCGTGGTGGTCGACATCGAGTCCACCGTGCAGTCGATCCAGCGCGCGGTCGAGGAGGCCGAGCTGATGGCCGGCTGCGAGATCCGCTCGGTGTACGCCTCGATCTCCGGCAACCACGTGCAGTGCAAGAACTCGCCGGGCATCGTCCCGATCCGCGAGGGCGAGGTGACCTGGCAGGACCTGGACCGGGTGCTCGACGCGGCCAAGGCGGTGGCGATCCCGGCCGACCAGCGCATCCTGCACGCGATTCCGCGCGAGTACGTGCTGGACGACTCCCAGGAGGGCATCCGCAACCCGGTCGGCATGACCGGCGTGCGCCTGGAGGTGCACGCGCACCTGGTGACCTGCGCGCAGTCGGCGGCGCAGAACATCACCAAGTGCGTGCAGCGCTGCGGCCTGCAGGTGGACGACCTGATCCTGTCCTCGCTGGGCTCCTCGGTGGCGGTGCTGACCGCCGACGAGCGCGAGCTGGGCGTGGTCCTGGTCGACATGGGCGCCGGCACCACCGACATCGCGGTGTTCGTGCAGGGCGCGATCTGCCATACCGCCTCGCTGCCGATCGCCGGCGACCACGTCACCAACGACATCGCGCACATGCTGCGCACCCCGACCCCGGAGGCCGAGCAGATCAAGGTGCGCTACGGCTGCGCCCTGGCCCAGCTGGCCACCGCCGAGGAAAGCATCCAGGTGCCGTCGGTTGGCGACCGTCCGCCGCGGCGCATGCCGCGCGCCTCGCTGGCGCAGGCGGTGCAGGGTCGCTACGAGGAAATCTTCGAGATGGTCCAGGCCGAGCTGCGCCGCTCCGGCTTCGAGGAACTGGTGCGCGCCGGCATGGTCCTGACCGGCGGCGCTTCGAAGATGGAAGGCGTGATCGAACTGGCCGAGGAAATGCTGCAGATGCCGGTGCGCATCGGCATCCCGCAGCACGTCTCCGGGCTGGGCGAGGTGGTGGGCAACCCGGTGCACGCCACCGGCGTGGGCCTGCTGCTGATGGGCAGCCAGATCGAGCACCCCCGGCGTCCCTCGCTGCCCAGCGGCCGCGCCGGCAGCTTCCTGAAGAAGCTGCGCAACTGGTACCGGGGGGAATTCTGATGGCCGGGGTCCGGGATTGGTGATCCGTGATTGGTAACAGCGCGGGTTGTTGGTTTGGAAGCAGATCGGAAGAAGTACGGCAGGAAAGCGGAAGGGAAGGCAGAAGGTAACTGGCAGTAACGGGCGTGGCGGCTCGGTGGATGCGGATCGACCACGCGGACAAGAAAACCAAGAAGAACGCCGGAGAAGGCGAGGGTGGATTCATCGAACCACGAATCCCGAATCACCAATCACGGCTCCACTAGAGGACAACGGACATGGCATGCTTTGAACTGATCGAGAAGATGGCTCCAAACGCGGTGATCAAGGTCATCGGCGTCGGCGGCGGCGGCGGCAACGCGGTCGCGCACATGGTCAACAGCAGCGTCGACGGCGTTGAATTCATCATCGCCAACACCGACTCGCAGGCGATCAAGAACTGCGGCGCCAAGCTGCAGCTGCAGCTCGGCAGCAACGTCACCAAGGGCCTGGGCGCGGGCGCCAACCCGGAGGTCGGCCGCCAGGCCGCGCTGGAGGACCGCGAGCAGATCATCGCCGCGCTGGAAGGCGCGGACATGGTGTTCATCACCGCCGGCATGGGCGGCGGCACCGGCACCGGCGCCGCGCCGGTGGTGGCCCAGCTGGCCAAGGAGATGGGCATCCTGACCGTGGCCGTGGTCACCAAGCCGTTCCCGTTCGAAGGCCGCCGCCGCATGCAGGTGGCGCTCAAGGGCATCGAGGAACTGAGCCAGCACTGCGACTCGCTGATCACCATCCCCAACGAGAAGCTGATCACCGTGCTCGGCCGCAACGCCACCATGGTGCAGGCCTTCCGCGCCGCCAACGACGTGCTGCAGGGCGCGGTGCAGGGCATCGCCGACCTGATCGTGCGCCCGGGCCTGATCAACGTCGACTTCGCCGACGTGCGCACCGTGATGTCCGAGATGGGCCTGGCGATGATGGGCACCGGCTCGGCCCGCGGCGACGACCGCGCCCAGGCCGCCGCCGAGGCCGCCATCCAGAACCCGCTGCTGGACGACGTCAACCTGGCTGGCGCCAACGGCATCCTGGTCAACATCACCGCCGGCCCGGACTTCACCATGGCCGAGTTCGACGAGATCGGCCGCTCCATCGAGGCCTTCGCCTCCGAGGACGCGACCGTCGTGGTCGGCACCGTGCTGGATCCGGACATGCAGGACGAGGTCCGCGTGACCGTGGTCGCCACCGGCCTGAACCGCGCCGCCGCCCGCCAGCCGGTGCGCGAGCGCGAATTCGGCGGCCGCGACCTGGGCATGCGCCAGGAAGCGCCGCGCCCGATGCGCGTGGTCCGCGACGGCACCACCGGCCTGCCGATCGACGACGGCTTCAACGCCGACCCGGTCGCCAACGCGGTCAACGTGCTGGGCCTGCGCCGTTCCGGCAGCGCCGCCGGTGCCGCCGCCCCGGCCAGCACCCCGGCCGCCGCCGAGCTGCCCAGCGACTACCTGGACATCCCGGCGTTCCTGCGCCGCCAGGCCGACTGAGCAATACCCCCGAAGGCGGAAAGCCATGTCCGCCGCCGGGGCTTGCCCCGGTGCCACCTGCGTGGTGGCATCGCCGGGGCGCCGTGTGTCCTCACTGCTGCCGGGCCGCAAGGCCCGGCAGGTTTTGCGGCCGCGGCGCCGGGGATACCGGAAACCGCTGAAAAACCGCGCCGATGCGGGTTCCCCGCGGCCCCGCTGGCCGGGGTTCATGCGGTCGCATGCTATTCTCGTCGCGCCAAGCGACCACCACCCGAAGTCGCAGTTCCCATTCCATGACCCGGCAGCGCACCCTCAAGAACACGATCCGCGCCACAGGCGTCGGCCTGCACAGCGGCAACAAGGTCTACATGACCCTGCGCCCGGCGCCGGTCGACCATGGCATCGTGTTCCGCCGCACCGACCTGGACCCGGTGGTCGAGGTGCCCGCGGCCGCCAGCCTGGTCACCGAGACCACGCTGTGCACCGGCCTGACCTGCGGCGAGGCCAAGATCCAGACCGTCGAGCACCTGATGTCGGCGGCCGCCGGCCTGGGCGTGGACAACATGATCGTGGAGCTGTCCTCGGCCGAGCTGCCGATCATGGACGGCTCCTCCGGCCCGTTCGTGTTCCTGCTGCAGTCCGCCGGGATCGAGGAACAGGACGCACCCAAGCGCTTCATCCGCATCCTCAAGGAAGTGGAAGTGCGCGACGGCGACAAGGTGGCCCGGTTCTCGCCCTACGACGGGTTCCGGCTGGACTTCACCATCCAGTTCGACCACCCGATGATCCCGGCCAAGCAGTCGCACCATGTGCTTGAGTTCTCCACCGCGGCCTACATCCGCGAGATCTCCCGCGCGCGCACCTTCGGCTTCATGCGCGACCTTGAATACATGCGCGACCTCAACCTGGGCCTGGGCGGCTCGATGGACAACGCCATCGTGCTGGACGAGTTCCGGGTGCTGAACGAGGACGGGCTGCGCTACGCCGACGAGTTCGTCCGCCACAAGATCCTCGACGCGATTGGCGACCTGTACCTGGTCGGCGGCCCGGTGCTGGGCGCCTACGAGGGATACAAGTCCGGCCACGCGCTCAACAACAAGCTGGCCCGCGCCCTGCTCGCCGACGCCAGCGCCTGGGAAAAGGTCAGCTTCGAGGAAGCCGGGGCACAGGCCCCGCTGGCCTACGGCACCGCCGCCCTGGCCTGAGCCGCCGCCCGCCGCGTCGCGGGCTGCCGCCATTCCCGCCGGAACCCTTGCCGCGCAAGCCATTGTGCGGTTGGCGCGTGCCCGTGGGCGTCGCAGGCCGCCCGGCGCGACGCCTTGCACCATCCTGGTGCAATCTTCATGCAAGTGGCCGAAGCGTGAACCCGGACGGGGCTGGCCCCGGCTGATAACGACTTCTTAACGAAGTGCTAACGACGTGAGCGGAATGTGAGGCTAGGATGCCCCGACCCTCTGGTTGGTTGCGTTACCAACGCGGCCATCCGGCGGGGACGGTTCCGGGGAGGATGGGGATCAACCCTTGGAGCCGTCGGGATTTCCCGGAAGGGGATCCCGCAAGGATGCCAATGCGTCGCTCACGGCTTTCAGGGCGGTCGCTGAAACCAAGGGGGACGTTGCGGGCGCCGCTGGCGCATGCAATGGCACGGTGGTCGTTTTGAGGATGACTGCAGTGGGGTTCAGCCCGATGGACCGGGCCGCATCGAGGAGCTGGGCTTCTGCCAGGCGCAGCCGCGCCCGCCAGACCGGCGAATCGGTGACAAAAACGAGCTGTTCGCCGGAGACGTTGGCCAGCCTGCAGTGGGCTGCCGCACCGGGGGGCAGCAGGGGACGCAACTGCTGGTCCAGCGCGTCGAGCCACAGGGCACGACGCAGGGAGGCGCCAGTTTCGCCCGCCAGCGCGGCTTCGGCCGCGGGAAGCGGAATGGTGGCCCTGCGGGCGTTGGGCTTCAAATCAGGCATACCTAAAGCATGAGCTACAAACTGATCGTAAGGAACCCGCTTTCGGGCCATAAGGCCGGGTTGTGGGGCCGTATCCAGGCTTGGGGCGTGCAGCGCCCGGCCCTGATGTCCGGCATCCTTCTGGCGGTGGGCGGCCTGGCCGGGTTTGGAGCCGGTGCCGGGGTCGGTCTCGCCAATGCCTCCCATACCGATTCGGAACTGGCGCGCCAGCAGCAGGAGCTGGAACAGATCCGCCGCCAGTCCCAGCAGGAAATCAATGCCCTGGCCGCGCGCCTGGGCGAGCTGCAGGCCCAGGCCAACCGCCTCAACGCCCTCGGCGAGCGCCTGACCGAGGCCGGCCAGCTGGACGACGGCGAGTTCGACTTCCAGGGCACGCCTGGCCAGGGTGGCGCGGAAGTGGCGCGCGACATGCCGAAGGAAGAACTGCTGCAGGGGCTGGACGAGGTCGAGCGCCAGTTTGCCGCCTCAGGGCGTCAGCTCTCGGTGATGGAATCGCTGCTGTTCGACCTGCAGCTGGAATCCAACGCCGTGCCCTCGCGCTCGCCGGTGCGGCGCAGCTACATCACCTCCAGCTTCGGCCGGCGCGCCGACCCGTTCGGCCGCGGCGGCCAGTTCCACAAGGGCATCGACTTCAACGCCAACATCGGCGACCCGGTCATGGCCGTGGCCGACGGCGTGGTCAGCTTCGCCGCCACCCGCAACGGCTACGGCAAGACCGTGGAGATCGACCACGGCAACGGCTACGTCACCCGCTACGCGCACAACTCGCGGCTGGTGGTGAAGGCCGGCGACCTGGTGCGCGCCGGGCAGGAAGTGGCCAAGGCCGGTTCCACCGGCCGCTCGACCGGCGCCCACGTGCACTTCGAGGTGTGGGAAAACGGCCGGGTGGTCAACCCGCGCAAGTTCCTGGGCGACAACAACCGCGCCCCGGTGGCGCGCCGCAGCCGCGGCTGAGCCGGGCCCGCGCCCGCAAGGCCCGCCCCCAGGGGGCGGGCCTTTTCGTTTGCGCCGCCGGCGCCACCGGCCGACGAACGGGCGCTTGAGTTCGGCCAACTGCGTCCCAAGCTACAATGAACAATTGCCGCCGGCCGGGGCACCGCTCCGGCGCCACGGCGCCCCCGGCGCCCGCGGCGTTCATTCCCAATTGGCCTTTTCGATGATCAACAAACTGCTCACCCGTGTCTTCGGCAGCCGTAACGAGCGGCTCCTGCGCCAGCTGGACCGTATCGTCGCCAGGATCAACGCCCTGGAGCCGGAGATGCAGAAGCTCTCCGACGATCAGCTGAAGGCCAAGACCCCGGAGTTCCAGCAGCGCATCGCCAACGGCGAGCCGCTGGACAAGATCCTGCCGGAGGCGTTCGCCGTCTGCCGCGAGGCCAGCTCCCGCGTGCTGGGCATGCGCCACTACGACGTGCAGATGATCGGCGGCATGGTCCTGCACATGGGCAAGATCGCCGAGATGCGCACCGGCGAGGGCAAGACCCTGGTGGCGACCCTGCCGGTCTACCTCAACGCCCTGGAAGGCAAGGGCGTGCACGTGGTCACCGTCAACGACTACCTGGCCCGCCGCGACGCGGCCTGGATGGGCCGCCTGTACAACTGGCTGGGCCTGTCGGTCGGCGTGGTCTACCCGGGCATGCCGCATTCTGACAAGAAGGCCGCCTACGCCGCCGACATCACCTACGGCACCAACAACGAGTTCGGCTTCGACTACCTGCGCGACAACATGGCGCTGTCGAAGCAGGACCGCTTCCAGCGCGGCCTGCACTACGCCATCGTCGACGAGGTCGACTCGATCCTGATCGACGAGGCGCGCACCCCGCTGATCATCTCCGGCCCGGCCGACGAGTCGCCGGAGCTGTACATCCGGGTCAACCGCATCGTGCCCCAGCTCAAGCGCCAGGAGACCGAGGACGCCGAGGGCGACTACTGGGTCGACGAGAAGGGCAAGCAGGTGCACCTGTCCGAGGCGGGCATGGAGCACGCCGAGGAGCTGCTGCGCCGCGCCGGGATCATCGCCGAGGGCGACAGCCTGTACGGCGCCAACAACCTCTCCGTGGTCCACCACCTCAACGCCGCCCTGCGCGCGCACGCGCTGTTCCAGCGCGACGTGGACTACATCGTGCGCGACGGCGAGGTGGTGATCGTCGACGAGTTCACCGGCCGCACCCTGCCCGGGCGCCGCTGGTCCGACGGCCTGCACCAGGCGGTCGAGGCCAAGGAAGGGGTGCCGGTCCAGCGCGAGAACCAGACGCTGGCCAGCATCACCTTCCAGAACCTGTTCCGCATGTACAACAAGCTGTCCGGCATGACCGGCACGGCGGACACCGAGGCCTACGAGTTCCAGAGCATCTACGGCCTGGAGGTGGTGGTGATCCCGACCCACCGCCCGGTGCAGCGCGTCGACCACCCGGACCAGGTGTTCCTCAACCGCCAGGGCAAGTTCCGCGCGGTGCTGGCCGACATCCAGGACTGCCACAAGCGCGGCCAGCCGGTGCTGGTTGGCACCACCTCGATCGAGACCTCCGAGATGCTCTCGGAGTACCTGCGCAAGGCCGGCGTCCCGCACGAGGTGCTCAACGCCAAGCAGCACGAGCGCGAGGCGCAGATCGTGGCCCACGCCGGCCGCCCCGGCGCGGTGACCATCGCCACCAACATGGCCGGCCGCGGCACCGACATCGTGCTCGGCGGCTCGCTGGAAGCCGAACTGGCGGCGCTGGGCGAGGACGCGTCCGAGGAAGAGAAGGAGAAGGTCCGCACCGACTGGCGCAAGCGCCACGAGCAGGTCAAGGCCGCCGGCGGCCTGCACATCATCGGCACCGAGCGGCACGAGAGCCGCCGCATCGACAACCAGCTGCGCGGCCGCTCCGGCCGCCAGGGCGACCCGGGTTCGTCCCGCTTCTACCTGTCGCTGGAAGACAACCTCATGCGCATCTTCGCCTCCGACTGGGTGCAGAAGGCGATGCGCATGATGGGCATGAAGGAAGACGACGTCATCGAGGACCGCCTGGTCACCCGCCAGATCGAGAAGGCGCAGCGCAAGGTCGAGGCCCACAACTTCGACATCCGCAAGAACCTGCTGGACTTCGACGACGTCAACAACGACCAGCGCAAGGTCATCTACGCCCAGCGCGACGAGCTGCTGGAGGCCGACTCGGTCAAGGAGAACATCGACGGCATCCTCGGCGACGTGGTCAACGAGCTGGTGACCCGCTTCGTGCCGCCGGAGTCGGTGGACGAGCAGTGGGACCTGCCCGGCCTGGAGGCCGCGCTGGAGGGCGAACTGGGCCTGCGCATGGACCTGCAGGGCCTGGCCAGGTCCAGCGAGGAGCTGGACGCCGAGGCGATCGAGCGCCACGTGCAGCAGGCGGTGGCCGCCCTGTTCGAGGAAAAGGAACGCCAGCTGGGCAGCGAGACCATGCGCGCGCTGGAGAAGCACATCATGCTGACCGTGCTCGACCAGGGCTGGAAGGAGCACCTGGCGCGCATGGACTACCTGCGCCAGGGCATCCACCTGCGCGGCTACGCGCAGAAGCAGCCCAAGCAGGAGTACAAGCGCGAGGCCTTCGAGCTGTTCTCGGAGATGCTGGACAACGTCAAGCGCCAGGTGATCAGCCTGCTGGCGCGGGTGCGGATCCGCAGCGAGGAGGAGGTCGCCGCGCTGGAGGCCCAGGAACGCGCCCAGGCCGAGGCCGCGCTGCGCCAGGCCCAGTTCCAGCACGCCCGGGAGGAAGGCTACGGCACCGAGGACGAGGTCGCGGCGCTCGCCGGCGCCCAGGCCGGCGGCACCGTCGTGCGCGAGGAGCCGAAGGTCGGCCGCAACGATCCCTGCCCCTGCGGCAGCGGCAAGAAGTACAAGCACTGCCACGGCCAGCTGGGCTGAGCCCGGGCAGGCATCCCGGCCTCCGCGCCGGAACCCGGACGCCCCCGCAAGGGGGCGTTCGCGTTTCCGGGCCGGGTGGCGCCAGGCGGCCACGGCCCCGGGCACGGAGTGCCGGAACTGTTACCGGCGCCACGCGTTTGCCCTCCGCCGGGGGCGGCGTGCGATATCAGAGCCCGCCCCGTCCCGGTTAAGCTTCGGCCATGGAAGCACCGTTGCGATCGATCCACGTCGTGGCCGGCGTCATCACCGACGTCCGCGGCCGCATCCTGCTCACCCAGCGCGGCAAGGACAGCGACCTGGCCGGCCTGTGGGAATTCCCCGGCGGCAAGCGCGAGCCCGGCGAGACTTCGCAGGAAGCCCTGGCGCGCGAACTGGTCGAGGAACTTGGGATCGAGGTCGAGGTGGGCGAGCGCCTGATCGAGGTGCCGCAGCAGTACCCGAGCAAGCACCTGCGCCTGGAGGTGTTCCGGATCGCGCGCTGGAAAGGTTCCCCGCGCGGCAGGGAAGGGCAGGCGATGACCTGGGTCGAGCCGGAACGGCTGCCGCGCTACTCCATGCCCTCGGCCGACGTGCCGGTGGTCGGCGTGCTGCGCCAGCCGGAGCTTTACCTGGTCACGCCCGCCCCGGGCGGCGACCTGCCGGCGTGGCTGGCGGCGCTGGACGCGGCGCTGGAATCGGGGATCACCCGGGTCCAGCTGCGCGCCCCCGGCCTGGAACCGGCGGCCTGGCGCGAGCTGGCCACCGCGGCCCTGGAGCGTTGCCGGCGCAGCGGCGCCGAGCTGCTGCTCAACCGCGACGTGGCCCTGGCCTTGGAGCTGGGTACCGGCGTGCACCTGGGCAGCGAGCAGCTGGGGCTGCTGGGCGAGCGGCCGCTGCCGGCGGGGCAGGCGGTGGGCGCGTCCTGCCATACGCTGGAAGAACTGAGGGCGGCCCAGGCGCTGGGCTGCGATTTCGCCGTGCTTGGCCCGGTGCGCGCCACCGCCACCCATCCGGATGCCTCGCCGATCGGCTGGGAGGGATTCGCCGGACTGCGCCAGCACGTGGGCCTGCCGATCTACGCGATCGGCGGCCTGGGGCCGGACGACGTCGAGGCGGCGCGGCGCCAGGGCGCGCAGGGAATCGCGGCGATCCGCGCGCTGTGGGAGCCGGTTACGGCCTGAGCAGGTCGGCGTTGCCGTCGGGGGAGGCTGCCCCGGCCAGGGCGCTGTAGCCGGCGTGCAGCTCGGCCACCATCGCGTCCAGGTGCGAGGGCTCGCCGTCGTTGACCACCAGGTCGTCGGCCAGCGCCAGCCGTTCCTGGCGTGAGGCCTGGGCGGCGATCATCCGCCCGGCCAGGGCTTCGTCCACGCCGTCGCGGCGCATGAGGCGGGCGTGCTGGACGGCTTCCGGGGCGTCCACCACCAGGATCCGGTCCAGCCAGGGATAGCCAACGCGGCCGCCGGCTTCGGCCAGCAGCGGGATCGCGGCAATGGCATAGGGGCTCGGGGCCCGGCGGCACTGGGTTTCCAAAGCCGCGCGGATGGCGGGGTGGGTGATGGCTTCCAGCGTCCGCCGCGCGGCTGGGTCGGCGAAGATCCGCTCGCGCAGCTGGCGCCGGTCCAGGCGCCCATCGGGCTGCAGCACGCCGGGCCCGAACTCGCGCACGATCGCCGCCAGGGCCGGCTGCCCCGGTTCCACCACCTCGCGCGCGACCACGTCGGCATCGGCCACGTGCACGCCCAGCGCCTCGAAGCGCCGGGTCAGCTCGCTCTTGCCGGAAGCCACGCCCCCGGTCAGGCCGATGATCAGGTTGCTCATGTGGAAGTGCGTGGCGGGTGGTGCGAGGGCGGCCGCCGCGGGAGGCGGCCGGCGCCGGTCAGCCGAGCCCGGCCAGGCGCATGTAGGCGCCCATCATCGCATCGCCCCAGAAGAAATAGATCCAGCCGGCGATGGCCAGGTAGGGGCCGAACGGGATCGGGGTGGCGCGGTCGCGGCCCTTCCAGGCCAGCCAGATGCTGCCGACGATGGCGCCCACCACCGAGGAGAGCAGGATGATCGGCAGGATGCCCTTCAGGCCGCACCAGGCGCCCAGCGCCGCCAGCAGCTTGAAGTCGCCGTGGCCCATGCCTTCCTTGCCGGTGAGCTGCTTGAACAGCCACCACACGCTCCACAGCGACACGTAGCCGGCGATCGCGCCCAGCAGGGCGGGCTTGGCCGGCATGTAGAGGTTGTCCAGGCTGGCGATCAGGCCCAGCCACATCAGCGGCAGGGTCAGCTGGTCCGGCAGCAGGCGGGTGCGCAGGTCGATGCCCGACAGCGCGACCAGGAACCAGGTCAGCAGCATCGCGCCGAAGCCCTGCCAGCCGAAGCCGAAGCGCCAGGCGCACAGCACGGTCAGCACGCCGGTGAGCAGTTCCACCAGCGGGTACTGCAGCGAGATGCGCTGGCCGCTGTAGCGGGAGCGGCCGCGCAGCAGCAGGTAGCTCAGGACCGGGATGTTCTCCCACCACTTGAGGCGGTCGCCGGTGACCGGGTCGTGGGAAGGTTCCACCACCACCCCGGGCGGGGGCGGGTCATAGATCTCCGGCTGGCCGAGGATCTCGCGGGCGTCGCGCTTCCACTCCCACTCCAGCCGGCGTGGCAGGCGCAGGATGACCACGTTGAGGAAGCTGCCGACCGCCAGCCCCACGCCGGCAACGAGCGGATAACCCAGCAGGGGCTGTTGGTCGAGGAACGCCATGGAGTGTCTTGGTCAGATGGTGGAAGCGAGCTTGAAGATGGGCAGGTACATGCCGACGACCATGCCGCCCACCAGGACGCCCAGCACCACCATGATCATCGGTTCGATCAGGCTGGCCAACGCGTCGACGGCGTTGTTGACCTCCTGCTCATAATACTCCGCCACCTTGAAGAGCATGGTGTCCAGGGCGCCGGCCTCCTCGCCGATGGCCGCCATCTGCACCACCATGTGCGGGAACAGGTTGGTCTGCTTCATGGCCAGGTTGACCGGGTAGCCCACCGCCACGTCGTCGCGGATGCGCAGGATGGCTTTCTCGTAGACCGAGCTGCCGGTGGCGCCGGCGACCGAGTCCAGGGCCTCCACCAGCGGCACGCCGGCCTTGAAGGTCACCGCCGTGGTGCGGGCGAAGCGGGCGATGGCGCTGTTGTTCACGATTTCGCCGATCACTGGGATCTTGAGCACCACCCGGTCCAGGAAGTGCTGGAAGCTGGTCGAGCGCTTGTAGGCGTAGATGAAAGCGCCAATAGCACCTACGGCCGCGATCAGCACGGCCCACCAGTAGGAAACCATGAAGCGCGAGGCATTGACGATCAGCTGGGTGAAGGCCGGCAGGTCGGCGCCGAAGCCCTTGAAGGTCTCCTCGAACTGCGGGACCACGAAAACCAGCAGGACCGCGCTGACGATGATGGCCACGGCAATGGTCATCACCGGGTAGAACATCGCCTTCTTGATCTTGCCCTTCAGGGCCTCGATGTTCTCCTTGTAGTTGGCGATGGTGTCGAGCACCGTCTCCAGCACGCCGGCGCCTTCACCGGCCCGGACCAGGTTGCGGTACAGCTCGTCGAACTGCACCGGGTGCTTGCTGATCGCCTCGTGCAGCGAGGAGCCGCCCTCGATATCGGCGCGGATGCCACCGACCATGTTCTTCATCCGCGGGTTCTTCTGGCCGCCGCCGATGATCTCCAGCGCGGTGACGATGGGCACGCCGGATTTCATCATGGTCGCCATCTGGCGGCTGAAGAAGGCGATGTCCTTGGGGGTGATGGCCTTGCCGGCCGAGCCGAGCAGGGGCTTGGGCTTGGGCTTGACCACGGTGGGCGTGATGCCCTGCCGGCGCAGCTCGGCGCGGAGCATGTTGGCGTTCCGGGCCGACTGCTCGCCCTTCATCTTGACGCCGCGCTTGTCGGTCCCCTCCCAGACGAACTGCGCGAGCTCGCTGGTGGAGCGAGCCGCCGGCGCGGACTTGACGGCAGAACGGGTTGCGGACATGTGCTTGTTCTCCCCAGCCGGCATCCCCATGCCGGCACGAACCGGCATGGTAGCGGGTATTGGGGCGGCAGGCACCCCGCCGCCGGCTGGCCAGGGCGGCCTCCTGGAGGAACCCGTGCCACCCCCTCGCCGATGGTCTCCGGGCCGGATAGCCGCTGATCGAGGGGGGGGCGTCTACGCCGTGCCTTCAGGTGACGCGAAACGTCACTTTTTGCCAAATGCGCCATGGAGCAGGTTTGTGGTGCGGATCACGCATTGGGGACGGCCAGGGCTCGGTGTTTGCCGCGCAAGATTGGTAAGATGCCGCCGCGGGCGTCGCGTGGGGGAGTTGGCACGTAACCTGCGTGGGGACAGATACGTGGTCGTCGATCACGGGCTCGCTTGAAGGGCACGGGAGGTTCCGCGCCCGCCAACAACCGTTCTAGGGGAATCAACATGAAGAAGCAGCAGGGCTTTACCCTGATCGAACTGATGATCGTCGTGGCGATCATCGCCATCCTGGCCGCCATCGCGCTGCCGGCCTACCAGAACTACGTCGCCAAGTCGCAGGTCACCGCTGGCCTGGCCGACATCCGCGGTGGCGTGACCGCTTACGAAGAGCTCATCCAGTCTGGTACCAAGTCTGGCAAGCCTGATCTGGATGACCTTGGTCTGGCTTCGAGCACTGCGCGGTGTGCCATCACTGCAGATGGCAACATCGAAGATAAGAAGGACCAGAGCATCGCGTGTGAACTGAAGGGCAACCCCAAGGTCGTTGGCGAGACGATCAAGCTGGTTCGCACCGAGGAGGGGGCTTGGAACTGCGTCATTGACGGGAAACTGGACAAGAAGTTCTGGCCCGCTGGCTGCGCCGAGACGGCGACGACGCCGGGCGGCGAAGGCGAAGGCGGAGAGTAATTATCCATTAGAAGGGGGCGTCATCGCCCCCTTCTTTGGGGGCTTCGCAATGTGGCATGGAGGGGGACATGCGCGGGCATCGAGGATTCACTCTGATCGAGCTGATGATCGTCGTGGCGATCATCGCCATCCTGGCCGCCATCGCGTTACCCGCTTACCAGAATTATGTCGCCAAGAGCCAGTTGACGGCTGGTCTGTCCGAAATTCGAGGGGGGCTAAATGCTTTCGAGGCGCATGTGCTGGTCGAAAGCGTGGAAACCTTCGATCTTGCCGATATCGGTCTGCCTGACAGCACCGCGCGCTGTGACCTCTCCATGGAATCGGGCGCCACGGGATTCATCCGCTGCAGGCTCAAGGGCAATCCCAAGGTGGCGGGCAAGACCATCGAGCTGGCGCGCGCCGAGGATGGGGAGTGGTCTTGCAAGGTTGACCCCGAAATCCCCGCACACCTTTACCCTGATGGGTGCACAACCGGCGACTAATCCGGTTAACTCCAGGCGCTCCTGCTTCTGGGAATAGCGGTATCGGTCCCTGCGATAGCTACGCGCTACCGGTCTGGCGCTTCTTGAACATTTGCAGGGGCGAACTTGTCTGCTCGCGCCTAGCGTAACTACAGCTCCCGCAGTCTGGTTCTTCAGAAGGCTTTCGACTCTTGACTGGCTTGGGGTCGGGCGCCTGAAGACCTCATCACACCACGTCTGAAGCTGCGAGCATTTCGCGGGCCATCTGGGCCGGCAATCTTCGATGTGACTATCGCAGCATGTCTTCAAGTCTGGCTGCTTGTCAGGCATTCGTGCGGAGACGGGCGCGTCTTCCGATAGTTTCTTGTTGGGGGCGGCTACGCCACTACCGCAGATGACACGTGTGGACGTCTTTCGGGCTCCGCGATCCACACGTCGTGGCTAAGCCTGCGGGAACAGCTCCCGGATGGCCGGAAGCGTGCGGCGCAGGCCCTCGGCCTCGTTCTTGGCCGGAAGGATGATGCTCAGGCTGTTCAAGCTGGTTTCCCCGGGATCCCCGGCGCTATCGTAATGCCTGTCGGGGAGGGACGGAACGCGCCGGGTCCGGTCGTCCGGCGGTGATCGCCGGCGGATCGGCCGGGGTTTTGCAGTACTCTTTCCATGGCCAAGGGGAAAGCCACCTCCATATGAATGCGATGTCCGCCAATCTTGTCGGAATCACGGGTATTGCCCGTCGCCTGGTCCAGGACGGAGCCATGGACGAGGCGGCCGCCCGCGCCGCCATGGCCCAGGCCGCCGAGGCCAAGGTGCCGCTGGCCCAGTTCATTGCCGAGAAGAGGCTGGTCACCCCGGCCCAGCTGGCGGCCGCCAACTCCATCGAGTTCGGCATCCCGCTGCTCGATACCTCCGCCTTCGACCCGTCGCAGAACGCGATGAAGCTGGTCAGCGAGGAGCTGGTGCAGAAGCACCACGTGCTGCCGCTGTTCAAGCGCGGCAGCAAGCTGTTCGTGGGCGTCAGCAACCCCACCCAGACCGGCGCGCTGGCCGAGATCCAGTTCCATACCAACCTGGCGGTCGAGCCGATCCTGGTCGACGAGGACCAGATCCGCCGCACCCTGGAGCAGTGGCAGAACGCCAGCGCCCAGCTGGACAGCGGCCTGGGCGAGGACGACGAGGGCCTGGAGAACCTCGAGGTCGGCGCGGGCGACGAGGACGGGATCAGCGAATCGGGTGTCGACGCCAAGGGCGACGACACGCCGGTGGTCAAGTTCGTCAACAAGGTCCTGGTTGACGCCATCCGCCGCGGCGCCTCGGACATCCACTTCGAGCCCTACGAAACCGACTACCGCGTGCGCCTGCGCATCGACGGCCTGCTCAAGACCGTGGCGCGGGCCCCGGTCAAGCTCAACCAGCGCATCGCCGCGCGCCTGAAGGTCATGGCGCAGCTGGACATTGCCGAGAAGCGCGTGCCGCAGGACGGCCGCATCAAGCTCAACCTGTCGAAGACCAAGCAGGTGGACTTCCGTGTCAGCACCCTGCCGACCCTGTTCGGCGAGAAGGTGGTGCTGCGTATCCTCGACGGCAGCGCGGCCAAGCTGGGCATCGACAAGCTCGGCTACGAGCCGGAGCAGCAGAAGCTGTTCCTGGACGCGATCCACAAGCCCTACGGCATGGTCCTGGTCACCGGCCCGACCGGCTCGGGCAAGACGGTGTCGCTGTACACCGCGCTGGGCATCCTCAACGACGAGACCCGCAACATCTCCACCGCCGAGGACCCGGTCGAAATCCGCCTGCCCGGCGTCAACCAGGTCCAGCAGAACAACAAGCGCGGCATGACCTTCGCCGCGGCCCTGCGCAGCTTCCTGCGCCAGGACCCGGACGTGATCATGGTCGGCGAGATCCGCGACCTGGAGACCGCCGAGATCGCGATCAAGGCCGCGCAGACCGGCCACATGGTGCTGTCGACCCTGCACACCAACGACGCGCCGCAGACCATCGCGCGCCTGATGAACATGGGGATCGCGCCCTACAACATCACCTCGTCGGTGACCCTGGTGATCGCCCAGCGCCTGGCGCGCCGGCTGTGCTCCAAGTGCAAGCGCCCGGTGGACCTGCCCGAGCACGCCCTGCTGGCCGAGGGCTTCACCCCGGAGGAGATCCGCGAGGGCTTCACCGTGTACGAGCCGGTGGGCTGCGAGGAGTGCACCGAGGGCTACAAGGGCCGCGTCGGCATCTACCAGGTGATGCCGATGAGCGAGGAGATCCAGGCCATCGTCCTGGCCGGCGGCAACGCCATGCAGATCGCCGAGGTGGCGCAGAAGGCCGGCGTGCGCGACCTGCGCCAGTCGGCCCTGCTCAAGGTCCGCCAGGGCATCACCAGCCTGGCCGAGATCAACCGCGTCACCAAGGACTGAGTACCCGACGCCCCGCCATCCGTGCGGGCCGGCCCGGGTTGTCGCCGTGGTGCGGCGGCGACCGTAGGCCGGTGGCCGGCGGCTGGCCGCGCCGGCTGCCTTGGTCGCGGCAGATCGCGCCCGGCCACCGGAGGCACCGCCCGGCTGCCGCGGCCACTGCGCGCGCAGCCGTACCGGTCCGGCCAGGCACCCTCGGATCGGATGGCGCGGACATGCGTCGCCGGTCCGCGGCGCCGGCCGCCGCCGTGCCCTCATCCGAAAGTCGATGATCGGCGGATTCCTACTTGATGGCGCGGATTTTCCCGCTTTTTTCGGGCCTGTCGGCGCGCCAATCTCGGCGCATGGACATGCCAGTCGCCAATCCCGGCCCCGGCATCCTGGTGGAGGAGGGGCCCGACGTTCCGCTGCAAGGCGGTGTCTTCCACGTGTCCGTGGTGACCCGTGGCCGATACGCCTGCTTTGCCGACTTCCACGTGGCCTGGACGGCCGTGCGCGCCTTCCGCGACCCGGCGGCGCTGGGCGATGCCCGGCTGCTGGCCTGGGTGCTGCTGCCGGACCGGGTGGCGTGGCTGGTCCAGGGCGGCGAGCAGATGCCGATGGAGAAGGCGGTCAGCCGGATGAAGTCCTGCAGCGCAGTGCAGGTCAACAAGACCCTGTTCCGTGCCGGGCCGCTGTGGGAACCGGGCTTCAAGGCGCGCGAGCTGGCGCCCGACGAGGACCCGCGGGCGGTGGCGCGGCGCCTGCTGGTGGCGCCGCTGCAGGCCGGGCTGGCCTCGGAACTGATGGATTACCCCTTCTGGGACTGTGTCTGGCTGTGAGGTCCCCGGCGGGACGGGCGGCGGATGGCTTTCCAGGGGAGGAAGGCGGCAGGCAGGCTGCCGGTGGGGGCGCCGGCAGCCTGCCCCCCTCCGTCCGTCCCGCCGCGGCTCCTGCCATGCCGGCGAGAGGGGCGCTGGGGCATGGCTCCGGCCGGGTTTGCCGGGCTGGGATTTGTGCTGGCGGCTGGCCGGGCAGGGCGGCGGGCTGATGGGCCCGTGGTGCGGATCGATGGCGATGCGCCAGTGACGCAGGGGCTGGCCGAAGGGGCGCGGAAGCGTCATGCTTTCGCGCTTGGACGCTGCCTCCCCTGCCGATGTTCAGCATTCCGATACGGGTTTACTGGGAAGATACCGACGCCGGTGGCGTGGTCTACCACGCCCGCTACGTGGCCTTCCTGGAGCGCGCGCGCAGCGACGCGTTGCGCGCCATGGGCCGTGGCCAGCACGCCCTGCAGGCGGCCGGACTGGTATTCGCGGTCCACTCGATGCGGCTGGACTTCCTGCGCCCGGCGCGGCTGGACGACCTGCTCGAGGTAACCGCGGAAGTGTCCCGGCTCGGCCGCGCCAGCGTGGTGTTCTCCCAGCGCATCCTGCGCGGGGAGGAGACCCTGCTGGAGGCCGAGGTCAAGGTGGCGTCCCTGCGCGCGGCCGATTTCCGGCCCTGCCCGATGGACCCGGCGCTGTACGAGGAACTCCGGACGCTGCAGGCCGGTCCGATGCGCTGACCGTATCGCCCGCGGCGGGGCCATCGCCCCGCTGGCATTGCACCAAGACGAAGCCATTGAGGAACAAAGGATGATCGGATCGAGCCTGGCCCTGCTGGCCACCGTGGTGGAGGCACTGCCGCCGGACGCGGCCGCGGCGGCCACCGAGGCGGCGGTCACCGCCGCCCATGGCGGCATCAACTACCTGGACCTGATGCTGCGGGCGAGCCTGCCGGTCAAGCTGATCGTGCTGCTGCTGCTGGCCGGTTCGCTGATCAGCTGGGTGATCATTTTCCGCAAGCTGGGCGCGTTCAAGCGCGCCGACCAGGAAGCGGACGAGTTCGAGAACCGGTTCTGGTCCGGCGCCGACCTCGGCAAGCTGTACGCCGCGGCGACCGACCGCAACCGCGTGGTCGTGGGCCTGGAGGCGATCTTCGAGGCGGGTTTCCGCGAGTTCGCGCGCCTGCGCGACAAGCGCCGCCACGACGGCCGCGCCCAGCTCGAGGGCGCGCAGCGCGCCATGCGCGTGGCCTTCACCCGCGAGGTCGGCCAGCTGGAGCGCAACCTGGAGCTGCTGGCCAACATCGGCTCCACCGCCCCGTACGTGGGCCTGGTCGGCACCGTGTTCGGCATCATGGTGACCATGCACGACATGGTCAGCCAGGGCCAACAGGTCGGCATCGCCTCGGTGGCGCCGGGCATTTCCGAGGCGCTGTTCGCCACCGCCATCGGCCTGTTCGTGGCCATCCCCGCGGTGTGGGCCTACAACCGCTACACCACCCGGGTCGAGCGCCTGTCGCAGCGCTACGAGAGCTTCGCCGACGAGTTCAGTTCGATCCTGCAGCGCCAGGCCGGCGGCGACGAATGAGCCGCCGCCCCGACGGGAGCACGCCATGAGCACATTCGCCCGGCACAAGCGCCGCAAGCTCAAGTCCGAGATCAACGTCGTTCCCTACATCGACGTGATGCTGGTGCTGCTGATCATCTTCATGGTCACCGCCCCGCTGCTGAGCCTGAGCGTGGACGTGGACCTGCCCAAGTCCAACGCCCGCTCGGTGGACAGCAAGAAGGACCCGGTGATCGTCACCGTGGACGCCGAGGGCCGCTACTTCCTGACCCTGGAAGGCGGCAAGGCGCAGCCGATCGACGCCACCGAGCTGAGCGCGCGGCTGGCGGCGTTCGTGGCCCAGAACAAGGACTTGCCGGTGTTCGTCGCCGCCCCGGGCGGGGTGGAGTACCAGAAGGTGATGGACACCATGGTCCTGGTGCAGGCCGCCGGCGTGCCGCGGGTGAGCCTGATGAGCCAGCCGGGCGGTCGCTGAGGCCGGCCCGCAGGTGAGCATGCACGCCGACGCCTTCTACCATCGCCCCGAAGACCGCGAGAGCGGCCTTGCCGGCCCGCTGCTGCTGGCGCTTGCCCTGCACATCGGCGTGGCCCTGCTGTTCTGGCTGGCCTGGTGGTGGTCGCCACAGCGCAAGGTGGAGCCGGCGGCCGGTTCCCCGGCGATCGAGGCCTCGCTGGTGATGAGCCCGGCCGACCTGGCCGCGGCCCAGCGCCGCGCCGAGGAAGCGCCCAAGCCGGAGCCGCTGCCGGAGCCGGTGGCCGAGACCGCGCCCGAGGAAACCGTGCCACCGCCGCAGCCGCTGCCCGAGCCGCGTCCGCAGGACGCCACGGTGCAGCCGCAGCAGAAGGCCCAGGACTTCATCCCGCAGCCGGACACCGTCGACCAGGACGAGGCCCGCCGCGACGCGATCGCCAAGGAAAAGGCCGAGAAGGAACAGGAAGAGCGCCGCCGCCAGCAGCAGATCGACCTGACCGAACAGCAGCGGCAGAAGGAAGCCGAGAACCAGCGCCGCCTGGCCGCCCAGGCCGAGGAGGCCGAGCGCCAGAAGAAGCTGGCCGAGATCCGCCGCCAGCGCGAGCAGGCCGCGCGCGAGGCCGAGCGCGCCGAGCAGCGCCTGCGCCAGCTGCAGCAGGTCCAGCAGCGCCAGTCCGCGCCTGCCCAGGCCAGCCAGGGCTCGCCGGGGCAGGGCGGCACCAGCGAGGACCTGACCGCCAAGTACGCCGCCGCGATCCAGCAGGCGGTGACCAACCAGTGGATCCGCCCGGACACCGTGCCCCTGGGCCAGCGCTGCCGGGTGCAGATCCGCCAGCTGCCCGGTGGCGAGGTGATCGACGTGAAGGTGCAGCCCGGCTGCCCCTACGACGAGGCCGGCCAGCGCTCGCTGGAGGCGGCCGTCCTGCGCGCCCAGCCGCTGCCCTACCGCGGCTTCGAATCGGTGTTCCAGCGCACCCTGATCCTGAACTTCGAGGCCCGGGACCGCTGAGGCGGACGTGGGAACTTCTTCCTTCCATGGCGGTCTTTGCCGGCCGCCGCGCTCCGTAGCCAGGGAAGCCCCCGGTCGCGGGGTCGTGCCCGCCGGCGGCGGCCGCGGACGGTTCAGGCCGTTGGCTGGGTGTTCACGCGGTTTTCGTTCATGATTGCGAATATGTTCACGCCACCGCTGGTATCCCTAGCGTCCCCCAAGAGTGTCCAAGCCCTGCCCATGAAAGCATCCCTGCGCTGGTTCTTCCTGCTTGTCTGCCTGGTCGTGCCGGGCCTGGCGACCGCCCAGCAGCAGGGCCTGGAGATCGACATCATCGGCGGCAACGCCTCGGCGCTGCCGATCGCAGTGGTGCCGATGCCGTACGAGGGCGGCGGCACCCCGCCGCAGACCGACGTGGCCAAGGTGGTGCGCGACGACCTGGCGCGCTCGGGCCAGTTCCGCACCCTGCCGGTGGAGCAGATGGTCGAGCGCCCGACCCGCGGCGGCGAGATCCAGTACCCCACCTGGCGCCAGCTCAAGCAGGACTACCTGGTGGTCGGCCGCGTGCTGGACGCCGGCGAGGGTGGCTACCGCGTCGAGTACGAGCTGTTCGACGTGGCCCGTTCCGAGCGCCTGCTGGGCCTGGCGATGACCGCGCGCGCCAGCGCCATGCGCGACGTCGCCCACCAGATGGCCGACGCGATCTACGAGAAGATCCTCGGCGTGCGCGGCGCGTTCTGGACCCGCATCGCCTACGTCACCGCCAGCGGCACCGGCGGCGCGATGCGCTACGCGCTGGTGGTGGCCGACTCCGACGGCTGGAACCCGCAGGTGGTGGTGCGCTCGGCCGAGCCGCTGCTGTCGCCGGCGTGGAGCCCGGACGGGCGCAAGCTGGCCTACGTCAGCTTCGAGCGCGGCAACTCCTCCATCTACATCCAGGACATCGCCACCGGTGCGCGCGAGCTGGTCTCCAGCTTCCGCGGCATCAACAGCGCGCCGTCGTTCTCGCCGGACGGGCGCAAGCTGGCCCTGTCGCTGTCGCGCAGCGGCAACCCCGAGATCTACGTGATGGACCTGGCCAGCAAGCAGCTGACCCAGCTGACCAACCACTTCGGCATCGATACCGAGCCGACCTGGAGCGCCGACGGTTCCACCATCTACTTCACCTCCGACCGCGGCGGCCGCCCGCAGATCTACCAGGTGCCGTCCAGCGGCGGCGCCGCCACCCGGGTGACCTTCCAGGGCAACTACAACGCCACCGCGACCATCTCGCCGGACGGCAAGAAGATCGCGGTCGCCCAGGGCTCGGGCAACACCTACCGCATCGCACTGATGGACTCCAGCCTGGGCGCGCCCCGCTGGAGCACCATCTCCACCGGCTCCCTGGACGAGTCTCCGAGTTTCGCCCCCAACGGCAGCATGCTGATCTACGCCGCGCGCGAGGGTGGCCGGGGAGTGCTGTACGCAGTTTCGGCCGACGCCCGGGTGCGCCAGCGCCTGGTCCTGGCCGACGGCGACGTGCGCGAACCTGCGTGGTCGCCCTACCGCAGCGCGCGTTAAAAATCGGTTGTAAGATTCGCCCGTTGCACGCTTATCTCAACCACCACCCACTGTGCATCACAAGGAAATGATCATGAACAGTTCCACCCGCGTTCTGCTGGTTTCCCTCCTGTCCGTTGCAGCCCTCGCGGGCTGCTCCAAGAAGGTCAAGGAGCAGCCGGCTCCGGAACCGGCGCCGACTCCCGCCCCGACCGCCCCGGTCGCCGACGACGGCCGTTATGGTCCGGAAGACCTGGATACCGATGCCTGCCTGCGCCAGCGCGTCGTGTACTTCGACTTCGACCAGGACGCCCTGAAGCCGGAGTTCCAGGCCATCGTCGCCTGCCACGCCAAGTACCTGCGTGACCGTCCGTCCTCGCGCATCACCCTGCAGGGCCATGCCGACGAGCGCGGCAGCCGCGCCTACAACCAGGGCCTGGGCGAGCGCCGCGGCAACGCCGTCAACTCCGCCCTGCAGGCGGCCGGCGGTTCGGCCAGCCAGCTGGAGGTCGTGAGCTATGGCGAGGAGCGTCCGGTCTGCACCGAGTCGACCGAGAGCTGCTGGGCGCAGAACCGTCGCGTCGAGATCGTCTACACCGCTCGCTAAGCGATGCTTCGCCCTCGTGCCATCGGCATGATGCTGGTCGTGGCGGCCCTCGCGGCCGCCACGCCCGCGTCTGCGCAGAAGCTGAGCCTGGCCGACCGGGTCGCACGGCTCGAGGCACAGGCCAACAACACCCAGGCCACCCAGGACCTGCTCAACCAGCTGGCGCAGCTGCGCAGCGAGGTGCAGGAACTGCGCTCGGCGCTGGAACAGCTGCAGTACGAACAGCAGCAGATGCAGCAGCGCAGCCGCGACCAGTACCTGGACCTGGACGGCCGCCTCAACCGCCTGGAAGGCGGGGAACTGCCCGCACCGCCGGCCGCCACCACCGGCGCCGCCACGCCCACCGCACCGGCTGCCCCGGCCGCGACGGCCACCGCCGGCAGTGATGCCCCGCGGGTCCATGGCGATCCGGGCTCGCTGGCCCTGGGTGCCGACGAGCGCGCCGCTTACGAGGCCGCGTTCAATACCCTCAAGGCCGGTGACTACGCCCGTTCGGCCGAGGCCTTCCAGGCCTTCCTGGACACGCATCCGGCCGGTGTCTACGCGCCCAACGCCCTGTACTGGCTGGGCGAGAGCTACTACGCCACCGGCAACTACGCCCTGGCCGGGCAGCAGTTCCGCGCCCTGATGGAGCGCTACCCGACCCACGACAAGGCGCCCGGCGCGCTGCTGAAGCTGGGCCTGTCCCAGTTCGGCGAAGGCGAGGTGCGCCAGGCCCAGGCCACCCTGCAGCAGGTCGAATCGCAGTATCCGGGCAGCGATGCCGCGCGGATCGCCGCCGACCGCCTGCGCTCGATCCAGATCAGCCAGCTGCGCTGATCCGCGTCGCCCCGCGGGCGACCGCCACATTCCGCTTCCAGCCCCGGCATGCGCCGCATGCCGCGCTTGCGCCCGCTTGCCGCGCTTCGTTCCGGCGCCGGCGGCCATGGCCACGGGCCCGTGGGCTTACAATTGCCCCATGAATACCCCCACTCCGCAGAACCGCCTGCGGATCACCGAGATCTTCCTGTCCCTGCAGGGCGAGGCCAACGCCGCCGGCTGGCCGACCGTGTTCGTGCGCCTGACCGGCTGCCCGCTGCGCTGCCAGTACTGCGATACCGCCTACGCCTTCCATGGCGGGCAGTGGTGGGAGGTCGACGACATCCTCGCCGAGGTCGCCCGCCATGGCGTGCGCCACGTCTGCGTGACCGGTGGCGAGCCGCTGGCGCAGAAGCGCTGCCTGGACCTGCTGCGGCGCCTGTGCGACGCCGGCTACGACGTCTCGCTGGAGACCTCCGGCGCGCTGGACATCGCCGGGGTCGACCCGCGGGTGTCGCGGGTAGTCGACCTCAAGACCCCCGGTTCGGCCGAGATGGCGCGCAACCGCCTGGAGAACCTCCCGCTGCTGACCGCGCGCGACCAGGTCAAGTTCGTGCTGTGCGGCCGCGCCGACTACGAGTGGGCGCGCGACATGGTCGCCGAGCACGGCCTGGCCGCACGCTGCGACGTGCTGTTCTCGCCCTCCAAGGGCCAGCTGGAGGCGCGCGACCTGGCCGAGTGGATCGTCGCCGACCGCCTGCCGGTGCGCTTCCAGATGCAGCTGCACAAGATCCTCTGGAACGACGAGCCGGGGCGCTGACCCGGATGCGGCCCTACAATGGGCCACCCCACACAAAGCAGTTCCCATGAAGAAAGCCGTCGCCCTCGTCTCCGGTGGCATGGATTCGGCCGTCGTCCTGGCCATCGCCCGCGAACAGGGATTCGCCGTGCACGCGTTGAGCGTGCGCTATGGCCAGCGCCATACCTCCGAACTGGATGCCGCCGCGCGCGTGGCCAGCGCCCTGGGCGCGGTCGAGCACAAGACCGTGGCCATCGACCTGCGCAGCATCGGCGGCTCGGCGCTGACCGACGACATCGAGGTGCCGGAGGCCGGCGGCGAGGGCATCCCGGTCACCTACGTGCCGGCGCGCAACACCATCATGCTGTCGGTGGCGCTGGGCTGGGCCGAGGTGCTGGGCGCGGCCGACATCTTCTGCGGCGTCAACGCGGTGGACTATTCCGGCTACCCGGACTGCCGCCCGGAGTTCGTCGCGGCCTTCGAGCGGCTGGCCAACCTGGCCACCAAGGCCGGCGTGGAAGGCGCGGGCATCCGCGTGCACGCACCGCTGATCCGCATGGGCAAGGACGAAATCGTGCGCGAGGGCCTGCGCCTGGGCGTGGACTTCGCCCAGACCGTGTCCTGCTACCGCGCCGATGAGCAGGGCCGCGCCTGCGGCCACTGCGACGCCTGCCAGCTGCGCGCGGCCGGCTTTGCCGCCGCCGGCGTGGCCGATCCGACCCGCTACGTCGCGGCCGCCGGCTGAGGCGCGCGTCGCCGGCGGACGCCGCCGTTGCCGCCGGCAGGCGCAGCAGCCGCCTGATCGGGTAAAATGCGCGGCCCCGGCCTGGCCGGGCTCCGTGGGCCGTTAGCTCAGTCGGTAGAGCATCGGACTTTTAATCCGCTGGTCGTTGGTTCGATTCCAACACGGCCCACCATTGCTTCCGCGCCGGCCTGCCAGGCCGGTCGCCCTGGACCCCGTCGCCGCACGGGGTTTTTTGTTGCCCACGCCCCTACCCGGAGCTGAGGATGAGCGCAGACGAGGCGGCGTTGAGCGCCGAACAGGTGGCCCACAGGAACCGGATCCACGCCTACGGCCTGGTCGCCGGGACGATGGCGGTGATCGCGGTCGCCGCCATCCTGTGGTTCTGGCTGGCGCGCGATTACCCGGTGCTGCGCTACGTGTTCATCGCCGGTGCGGCGCCGTTCGCCTGGTACGCCGGGCGGCTGCCGATGGAGGCCTGGCTGGCCGCGGACGCGCGCTGCGCGGCCTGCGGCGCGCCGTACGCGGTATCCGAGACCGGCCGCGAGGAAACCCTGGTCGCGGCCACGCCGCGCCGGCGCGAGTCGGTGGTGGGGCGCTCGATCTCCGGCCCCAACGAAGGCAAGACCCTGGTGCGCAAGGAGAGCTGGACCGAGGAGCGTTACCAGGTCGTGGTCACCCGTGCCTGCAGCGAATGCGGCGACGTGCGCAGCACGCAGTCGGTGCGCACGATCCAGGCCAACAGGACCAGCGACGACGTCTACCGCCGCTGAGCACGGAAAAAGGGAGGCTGCCGCACCACGCCGGTGCGCGGAAGCCGGCACGCGCGGCGCAGGGACGAGAACGCCCGTCCCGGCCGCGTGCAGCGTCGGACGACGTGGTGAGCCGGCGTGGCTGCCGGTCGGGAACGGAGCGCTTCAGTCCTCGCCGCGATAAATCCGCGACAGCCGCGCCCCGTCGTGCGACACGAAACGGCCACTGTCACCCGTCAGCGCGAATCGCCATGCCGCCAGCAGCGCGGTGACGGGGGGGGAACGCCATTGCCTTGCCTTGCGGTACGCCTTCCCGAAATCGTGAAGGCGTTGCTGCAGTCCTGCCCGTTGGGGTGCGGGCTGCCGAGGGTTTTCCTTCACCATTGCATTCTCTCCGGCCGCGGGGGGCGGCCATCGGGTCACGCTGAGTCCTCCCCTGTCGGCGACCATACCGCGTCCCTGGCGTTCCCGGCCACCGCGCCGCTGAACGGCAGCGCGACGGGCGCGGAGGCCGCGTTGAAGCCATCGCCTGGCGGGCCCATAGTCCTCCTGCACACCCCCCCGCGCCCGCGCGTCGCAGGCCGTTCCCGGGCCCCATGAGCACCGCCGCCTTCCATCCCGCCGTCGCCCGCTGGTTCGACGCCGCCTTCCCGGGCCCGACCGAGGCCCAGGCCGCGGCGTGGCCGGCGATCATGGCCGGGCGCAGCACCCTGGTGGCCGCGCCGACCGGCTCGGGCAAGACCCTGACCGCCTTCCTTGCCGCGATCGACGCCCTGGTGCGCGAAGCCCTGGAGCAGGGCGGGCTGGCGGACGAGACCCGGGTGGTCTATGTCTCCCCGCTCAAGGCGTTGTCCAACGACATCGCCCTGAACCTGGAAGCACCGCTGGCCGGCATCGACGTGGCGCTGCGCGAACTGGGCCTGCCCGAGGTGGGGATCCGCACTGCCGTGCGCACCGGCGACACCCCGCAGTCGGAGCGTGCGCGGCTGCGGCGCAGGCCGCCGCATATCCTGGTGACCACGCCCGAGTCGTTGTACGTGCTGCTGGGCTCCGAATCCGGTCGGGCGATGCTGCGCACGGTGCGCAGCGTGATCGTGGACGAGATCCATGCCCTGGCCGGCAACAAGCGCGGCAGCCACCTTGCGCTGTCGCTGGAACGGCTGGAGGCGCTGTGCGCGCGGCCGCTGGTGCGGATCGGCCTTTCGGCCACGCAGAAGCCGGTGGAGGAGGTGGCGCGCTTCCTGGTGGGCGCCGGCAACGTGCATCCCGGCCGCGACCGCCTGCCCGCCGCTGGCGGCGGCTGGCAGCGCGGCGGCGCGGTGCATGGCGGTAGCGCGAAGCGCGACGTCCCCGACTGCGCCATCGTCGATATCGGCTACACCCGCCAGCGCGACCTGGCCCTGGAACTGCCGCCCACGCCGCTGTCGGCGGTGATGTCCAACGACCAGTGGGAGCAGGTCTACCTGCGCGTTGCCGAGCTGGTGCGCGAGCACCGCACGACGCTGGTGTTCGTGAATACCAGGCGCATGGCCGAGCGCGCCGCGTTCCACCTGGGGCGCCTGCTTGGCCATGACGCGGTCGCCACCCACCACGGCAGCCTGTCGAAGGAACTGCGCCTGGCCGCCGAGCAGAAGCTCAAGGCCGGACAGCTGCAGGTGCTGGTCGCCACCGCCTCGCTGGAGCTGGGCCTGGACATCGGCGACGTGGACCTGGTGTGCCAGTTCGGCTCGCCGCGCTCGATCGCCGCCTTCCTGCAGCGCGCCGGGCGCGCCGGCCACCATGTCGGCGGCGTGCCGCGCGCGCGCCTGTTCCCCACCACCCGCGACGACCTGGTCGAATGCGCCGCGCTGCTGGACTGCGTGCGCCGCGGCGAGCTGGATGCACTGCGGATCCCGGAAGCGCCGCTGGACGTGCTGGCGCAGCAGATCGTGGCCGAGGTCGCCGCCGCCGAGTGGGACGAGGACGCGCTGTTCGAACGCCTGCGCCGGGCCTGGCCATACGCGCGGCTGCAGCGTGGTCGCTACGACGAGGTGGTGGCGATGCTGGCCAACGGCTTCAGCGACCGCCGCGGCGCGCGCGCCGGCTGGGTCCACCGCGATGCCGTGCACCGCCGCCTGCGCGGCCGCGAGGGTGCGCGCCGGGTGGCGGGCATGTCCGGCGGCACCATCCCCGAAGCCGGCGACTACGCCGTGGTGCTGGAACCGCAGTCGACCTTCGTCGGCACGGTCAACGAGGACTTCGCGGTCGAGAGCATGGCCGGCGACGTGTTCCAGCTGGGCAATGCCAGCTACCGCATCCTGCGGGTCGAGTCCGGCAAGGTGCGGGTCGAGGACGCGCAGGGGCAACCCCCCAGCATCCCGTTCTGGCTGGGCGAGGCGCCCGGGCGCAGCGACGAGCTGTCGCTGGGCGTGTCGCGCCTGCGCGCGGAGGTGGCCGCGCGGCTGCGTGGCGCGGATGCCGCGCAGGCGGAGGCGCCGCTGGCGCCGGAGGGCATCGCCGCGGCACGCCGGTGGCTGCAGGAGGACGTCGGGCTCGGCGCGGAAGCCGCGCGCCAGCTGGTCGACTACCTCGGCGCCAGCCTGGTGGCGCTGGGTGCCATGCCCACCCAGGACGCGATCGTGCTGGAGCGCTTCTTCGACGAGACCGGCTCCACCCACCTGGTGGTGCACAGCCCCTGGGGCAGCCGGATCAACCGCGCCTGGGGCCTGGCGCTGCGCAAGCGCTTCTGCCGCCAGTTCAACTTCGAGTTGCAGGCCGCGGCCACCGAGGACGCGATCGTGCTGTCGCTGTCCACCAGCCACAGCTTCCCGCTGGCCGAGGTGGCCAGGTACCTGCATTCGTCCTCGGCCACCGACGTGCTGGTGCAGGCGCTGCTGGACGCGCCGATGTTCGTCGTGCGCTGGCGCTGGAACGCGGGCACCGCGCTGGCCCTGCCGCGCTATTCCGGCGGCGGCAAGCGGGTGCCCCCGCAACTGCAGCGGATGAAGTCCGAGGACCTGCTGGCCACGGTGTTCCCCGACCAGGTCGCCTGCCTGGAGAACATCGTCGGCGAGCGCCAGGTGCCGGACCATCCACTGGTGGCGCAGACCCTGCACGACTGCCTGCACGAGGCCATGGACCTGGACGGCTGGCTGGAGCTGCTGCGCGGGCTGGAGTCCGGGCGCATCGCGGTGGTGGCGCGTGACCTGGCCGCGCCTTCGCCGCTGGCGGCCGAGGCGATCAATGCGCGGCCCTATGCCTTCCTCGACGATGCGCCGCTGGAGGAACGCCGTACCCAGGCGGTGCAGGCGCGGCGCTACGCCGATCCGGAATCGGCTTCGGACCTGGGGCGCCTGGACACCGAAGCGATCGGGCAGGTGCGACGCGAGGCCTGGCCGCAGGCGCGCGACGCCGACGGCATGCACGAGGTGCTGACCGGGCTGGGCTTCGTCACTGGCGAAGAGGTGGCGCGCGAACCGCAGTGGCCGGCGCTGTTGCAGGCGCTGGCCGGCGACGGCCGCGCCGCCTGCGTGGAAGCCGGCGGCCAGCGCTGGTGGGTGGCGGCCGAGCGCCTGCCACAGCTGCTGGCGCTGCATCCGCAGGCGCGGCGGGAACCCGCGCTCGCGGCGCCGGATGAGTTCGCGCGCGTGGCCTGGACTGCCGAGGGGGCGGCGATCGCCCTGCTGCGCGCACGCCTGACCGGGCTGGGGCCGGTGACCGTGGCGGCACTGGCCACCAGCCTGGCCCTGCCGCCGGCCGCGGTCGAACAGGCATTGCTGGCCCTGCAGAGCGAGGGCTATGCGATGCAGGGGCGCTTCAGCCCCGGCGCGCCGGCGCAGGAGTGGTGCGAACGCTACCTGCTCGCGCGCATCCATCGCCTCACCCTGAAGCGCCTGCGCCGCGAGATCGAGCCGGTGGCGCCGCGCGACTTCATGCGCTTCCTGTTCCAGTGGCAGCGGGTGGCGCCGGAGGCGCGGGTGAGCGGGCCGGATGCGCTGGCCGGCGTGCTGGCGCAGCTGGAAGGCTACGAGGCACCGGCCCCGGCCTGGGAAGCGGAGCTCCTGCCGGCGCGGCTGCGCGACTACGCGCCGGCCTGGCTGGACGACCTGTGCAGCGGCGGGCGCACGCTATGGACCCGGTTGCGTGCCGCCGGCAACGAGGCCGAGGGCAACCGCGCCGGTACCTCGCTGCGCAATACCCCGGTGCTGCTGCTGCCGCGCCGGCATGTCGGCCACTGGGCGGCGCTGGCGCCGCCGCTGGATCCCGGGCTGCCGGGACTGTCCTCGCGCGCACGCAAGGTGGCCGACTGCCTGGCCACGCATGGCGCCTCGTTCTTCGACGAACTGCTGGACGCCACCGGCCTGCTGCGCACCGAGCTGGAAGACGCGCTGGCCGAGCTGGTGGCGCGCGGCATGGCCCATTGCGACAGCTTCGCAGGGCTGCGCGCGCTGCTGGTGCCGCCGTCGAAGCGGACCTCGCCGGGGCGCGGCCGCCGTCGCGGTGCACTCAACGCGATCGAGGATGCCGGGCGCTGGGCCCTGGTGCGCCGGCCCGCGGCGGCGGAAGACGGTGGCCGCCGGCGCCCGGACCCGGAGGCGGTGGAACACGTGGCGCGGGTGCTCTTGCGCCGCTATGGCGTGGTCGGCTGGCGCATCCTCGAACGCGAGGCGGCCTGGCTGCCGCCGTGGCGCGAGCTGCTGCGCGTCTACCACCGCCTGGAGGCGCGCGGCGAGGTGCGCGGCGGACGCTTCATCGAGGGCCTGAGTGGCGAGCAGTTCGCGCTGCCGGAGGCGATCGCGCCGCTGCGCAAGGTGCGCAACCGGCCGCCGGACGGGCAGCTGGTGGAAGTCAGCGCACTGGATCCGCTGAACCTGTCGGGCACGGTGTTGGCCGGGGACAAGGTGCCGCGCATCGGCGGCGCACGCTTGCTGTTCCGCGACGGCGTGCCGGTGGCCGCGCGCGTGGCCGGCGAGGTGCGGTTGCTGGCGGCGCTGGAGCCGGCGGTCGAGCAGGAGGTGCGCAGGCGCCTGTCCGGCGAGCCGGAATCCGGGCTGGAAGCGCTGCTGGCCAGGATCCAGGCCAACCTGCCGCAGCCGACGCGCTGAGCCCGGCACCGCGAAGCGCTAGCCGTACTCGCGGATCACGTCCAGCACGTCCTGGCCGTAGCGCGCCAGCTTGCCGCCGCCGACGCCGCCGACCCGCGCCAGTTCGCCGATCGTGGCCGGGCGCAGCTGGGCGATGTCGCGCAGGGTGCGGTCGTGGAAGATCACGTAGGCCGGCACGTTCTGCTCGCGCGCCAGCGCGGCGCGCCAGGCGCGCAGGGCGTCGAACAGCGGGCGATCGTACGAATCCACATGCAGCGTGCTCTGGCTCGGGCGGTCGCTGCCGCCGCGGCCGGAACGGCGCGCCGGTTCCTCGCGCATCAGCACCTGGCGCTCGCCCTTGAGCACCGGCCGCGCGGCCGCGCCCAGGCGCAGGCCGCCGTGGCCCTCGGCATCGACCTCCAGTAGCCCGGCGACCACCAGCTGGCGGAACACGCTGCGCCAGGTATTGGCGTCCAGGTCGCTGCCGATGCCGTAGGTGGACAGTTCGTGGTGGCGGAACTGGCGGATCTTCTCGGTGTCCGCGCCGCGCAGCACCTCGATCAGGTGCGCGGCGCCGAAACGCTGGCCGGTGCGGTACACGCAGCTGAGCGCCTTGCGCGCAGCCTCGGTCGCATCCCAGGTGCGCACCGGCTGCAGGCAGTTGTCGCAGTTGCCGCAGCCCTGGCGGCCATCCGGCGCCTGGTAGGCCTCGCCGAACGCGGCCAGCAGCGCCTGGCGGCGGCAGCCGGCGGTCTCGCAATAGCCCAGCAGCTGGTCCAGCTTGCGCCGTTCCAGGCGCTTGCGTTCCTCGCCGGCCTCGGACTGCTCGATCATCTGCCGCAGCAGGACCACGTCGCCCAGGCCGTAGCCCATCCAGGCCTCGGCCGGCTCGCCGTCGCGGCCGGCGCGGCCGGTCTCCTGGTAATAGCCCTCGATCGACTTGGGCAGGTCCAGGTGGGCGACGAAGCGCACGTCCGGCTTGTCGATGCCCATGCCGAAGGCGATGGTCGCGCACATCACGATGCCGTCCTCGCGCAGGAAGCGGCGCTGGTTCCCGGCGCGCACCTCGGCCGGCAGGCCGGCGTGGTAGGGCAGGGCGGCGATGCCCTGGCCGGCGAGGAACTGCGCGGTCTCCTCGACCTTGCGCCGGGACAGGCAGTAGACGATGCCCGATTCGCCGCGATGCCCGCCGAGGAAGTCCAGCAGCTGCCGCCGCGGGTTGTCCTTGTGCGCCACCGAATAGCGGATGTTCGGGCGGTCGAAGGAGCTGAGGAAGCAACGCGCTTCCTCCAGCGCCAGGCGCTCGGCGATCTCGCGCCGGGTGGGCGGGTCGGCGGTGGCGGTCAGGGCGATGCGCGGTACCTGCGGCCAGCGCTCGTGCAGCACCGTCAGCTCGCGGTACTCGGGGCGGAAGTCGTGGCCCCACTGCGAGACGCAGTGGGCTTCGTCGATCGCGAACAGGGCGATGCGGCTGCGCTCCAGCAGCGACAGGAAGCGCGGTGTCAGCAGCCGCTCCGGGGCGACGTAGAGCAGGTCGAGCGTGCCGTCGAGCAGTTCGCGCTCGACCTGCCGGGCCTGTTCGGCGTCCAGGGTCGAGTTGAGGCAGGCGGCGCGCACGCCCAGCTGCAGCAGCGCTTCGACCTGGTCCTGCATCAGCGCGATCAGCGGCGAGACCACGATGCCGGTGCCTTCGCGCAGCAGCGCCGGCACCTGGTAGCACAGCGACTTGCCGCCGCCGGTGGGCATCAGCACCAGGGCGTCGTTGCCGGCGGCGACGTGTTCGATGATGTCCCGTTGCTGGCCGCGGAAGGCATCGTAGCCGAACACCTGGCGCAGCACGGACAACGCATCGCGCGCCACGGTCGCGCTGCCGGCGCGCGACGGCGTGGCGTTCAAGGATTCCTGCATGGGCCAAGGATACCGGCGCGCGCCGGTGCCGGCATGAACAGAATCGCTTGCATCCGGGCTCAATCCGCCAGCGCGGCTAGCTTCTGCGCCAGCTTCTTTGGCGAGACGCCGCCGCGCGAACCCAGTTCCTGCGCAAACAGCAGCACCCGCAACTCCTCCACCTCCCAGCGCAATGACTGCCAGCCCGGCTGGTCGGCCACGCCGCGCGCGGCGGCCGCGGCCAGGGCATCGGTGAACGGCTTCAGCTCCAGCATGCGCGCCTGGTCGCGCGCCGGATCACGCAGGGCGCGCTCGGCGCGCAGGCTCATGCCCTTGAGCCAGCGCGGGAACTGCGCCAGTGCCTCGGCCGGGGTGTGGCGCAGGAAGCCCGGATGCACCAGGCCGTCCAGTTGCGCGCGCAGGTCGTCGAGGTTGGCGCCGGCCCAGCCCATCAGCGGGACTTCCAGCTTCGGCTTGAGCGCGGCCACCGCGGCCAGGATCTGCTCGGCCAGCTGCAGGCGCTGCATGGCCTCGGCGAACAGCTGGCGGCCGGCGGCCTCGGCGCGCTTCTGGAATGCGGCGTGGTCGCGGATTTCGCCGAGCCCGTCGGCCAGCACCGCGTTGAGCGCGGCCTCGACCAGGTCGGCGCGCAACTGTTCCTTTTCCTGCGCCTTGTCCTGCGGCGATCCGCCGAACTGCTCGATCGCCGCGTAGAGCAGGCCCAGCTTGGGCGAGACCGGCAGCTGCTTGCGCGCCTGCCTGGCCTTGTCGGCCAGGGCGATGCGCAGCAGGCGGTCGACGCCGCGCGGGTGTGCGGCCTCGGCCTGGGCGCGGTCGGCGAACACCCGCAGCACCGCATGCGTGCCTTCGTCCACCAGCGCCGGGAAACCGGGCACGCCGGCCTCGCCGGTGACCTGCAGCGGCAGCGGCTCCCCGGGGAACTCGCGCAGCTCGCGGGTGCTGGTGGCCAGCGCGTTGGCGGCGCGGGCGGCAAAGGCGCGCGCGGCGCGTTCGCCGAAGCGCGCGCGCAGGTCGTCCAGGTCGCGCGACTCGGCCAGCACCTTGCCGCCGCGGTCCGGCAGCTCGCGCAGGCGCAGGTTCATGCGCAGGTGCGGTTCCAGCGCGGCCTCGTCGAAGTCCAGCGCCGACACCGGGCTGCCGGTGGTACGGGTGAGGAAGCGCGCCAGCTCGCCGGCAATGGAGTCGGCGCTGGGTTGCGGGAAAGCCTCGGCGAAGGCGCGGCCGAAGTCCGGCGCCGGCACGTAGTTGCGGCGCATGGCCTTGGGCAGGGTGCGGATCAGGCCGGCGGCCTTGTCGGCGACGAAGCCTGGCGCCAGCCACGACAGCCGCGCCGGATCCAGCGCGTTGAGCAGCGGCAGCGGCACCTCCAGGGTGACGCCGTCGTCGGCCGCGCCCGGCTCGAACCTGTAGTGCAGCGGCAGGCGCGCGTCGCCCAGCGCGAAGTACTTCGGATACAGGTCGCCCTGCTGGCCCTCGCCGGGTAGCAGGTCGGCCAGCGACCAGCGCAGGGCCTGCTTCTTCTCCTGCTCCAGCTTGCGGTACCAGGCATCCAGCGCGGTGGCCGAGTGGATCTCGGCCGGGATCCGGTCCAGGTACCAGCGCGCCTGCCAGTCCTCGTCGGCGACCAGGCCGGCGCGGCGCAGCTTGGCCTCTTCCTCGCGCGCCTGCTCCAGGGTCTTGAGGTTGGCGGCCACGAACGAGGCCCTGGTGTCGATCTCGCCGGTGACCAGGCCCTGGCGCACGAACAGGTCGTGGGCGCCGGCCGGGTCGATGCGGCCGTAGTGGACCGGGCGCTTGGGCGCCAGCACCAGCCCGAACAGGCTGATCTGCTCGGAGGCCAGCACGTTGCCCTGGGCGCGCGACCAGCGCGGGTCGAAGTGCTTGCGCGCCAGCAGGTGCGGCAGCTCGGCGATCGCCCAGTCCGGCTCGACCGCCGCCGCGGTCAGGCCCCAGACCTTCTGCGTGTCCAGCAGGGTCGCGACCAGCACCCACGGCGGCGGCCTCTTGGCCAGCGGCGAGGCGGGGAACAGCTGGAAGCGGCGCTGGCGCGGGGCCTGGAAGTCGCCCTTCTCGGTGCGGTGGCCGAGCTGGGTGGGCAGGCCGGCGATCAGGGCGCGGTGCAGCGCCTGGTAGGCGGCGGCACGCTCGCGCGCGCCGAAGCGGCCTTCCCCGGAAACGGGGTCAGAGCCACTTTCCGAGCGGGGAGGCGGCGATGGCGAGCGTGAAGCGGGGGAAAGCGGCTCCGACTCCGTTTTCCCCTCGCGCGCAAGGCGCGCGGCGCGGTGCAGCTCGCCGCGGCTGGGGCGGTTGCCCTGGCGGGCCTCGCCCGGGGCCGGCGCGCCGGCCAGCAACGGCAGCAGGGAGCGTTCCGGCTCCTCCTCGCTCCAGCCCAGCTCGTTGCACAGCAGCCTGAGCTGGCGGTGCAGTTCGCGCCATTCGCGCATGCGCAGGAAGCCGAGGAAGCGCTTGGTGCACCAGTCGCGCAGTTTCGACTGGGTCAGCTCGCCATGGGCGTCGTCGTAGGCCTGCCACAGGCGCAGGATGCCGACGAACTCCGAGCGCGGATCGGCGAACAGGGCATGGGCGTTGTCGGCGGCCTCGCGCGCGTCGGCCGGGCGCTCGCGCGGGTCCTGCACGCCGAGGAAGGCGGCGATCGGCAGCATCGCGCGCAGGCAGCCATGCGCCTGTGCCGCCACCAGCATGCGCGAGAGCTTCACGTCCACCGGCAGGCGCGCCATCTGCCGGCCGATCGCGGTCAGCCGGCGCTGGCCGTTGCTGGCGTCCTCGACCGCGCCCAGCTCGATCAGCTGCTGCCAGCCGTCGGCGATGGCGCGCTCGTCCGGCGGTTCCAGGAACGGGAAGTCCTCGATCCGGCCCAGGCCCAGGTGGAGCATGCGCAGGATCACGCCGGCCAGGCTGGAGCGGCGGATCTCCGGATCGGTGAACTCCGGCCGCGAGAGGAAGTCCGCCTCCGAATACAGGCGGTAGCACACGCCCTCGGACACGCGTCCGCAGCGGCCCTTGCGCTGGTTTGCGCTGGCCTGGCTGACCGGCTCCACGTGCAGGCGGTCGATCTTCGAGCGCGGGCTGTAGCGCTTGATCCGCGCGTCGCCCGGGTCGATGACGTAGCGGATGCGGGGCACCGTCAGCGAGGTCTCGGCGACGTTGGTCGCCAGCACGATGCGCCGCTGCGGGCCGGGGTTGAACACCCGGTCCTGGTCCCTGGCCGACAGCCGCGCGTACAGCGGCAGCACCTCGGTGGAACGGTACTGGCGTTTCTCCAGGGCGCGGTGCACGTCGCGGATCTCGCGCTCGCCGGGCAGGAACACCAGCACGTCGCCGCGCGGGTCCTCGGCGGTGATCTCGTCGACCACGGCGGTGATCGCCGCCACCGGGTCGGCCTCGCGCTCGTGCCGCGCCGGCTTGCGGCCGGTCTGCGCCGGCGGCTCCTCCAGCGGGCCGTCCGGCGGCCGGTAGCGCACTTCCACCGGGTAGGTGCGGCCGGCGACCTCGACCACCGGCGCGTCGTCGAAGTGGCGGGCGAAGCGCGCGGTGTCGATCGTCGCCGAGGTGACGATCAGCTTCAGGTCCGGGCGCTTGCGCAGCAGCTGCTTGAGGTAGCCCAGCAGGAAGTCGATGTTGAGGCTGCGTTCGTGGGCCTCGTCGACGATGATCGTGTCGTAGGCCGACAGCCAGCGGTCGGAGGCGATCTCCGCCAGCAGGATGCCGTCGGTCATGAACTTGACCCGGGTATCGGGGCCGACGTTGTCGGTGAAGCGCACCTGGTAGCCGACCATCCCGCCCAGCGGGGTCTTCAGCTCCTCGGCCACGCGCGCGGCCACCGCACGGGCGGCGATCCGGCGCGGCTGGGTGCAGCCGATGGTCCCGGCCACGCCGCGCCCGGCGGCCAGGCACAGCTTGGGCAGCTGGGTGGTCTTGCCGGAGCCCGTCTCGCCCGCCACCACCACCACCTGGTGGGTGCGCACCAGTTCGACGATGCGTTCGGCCTCGGCGGTGATCGGCAGCGCCGGATCCAGGGTGATGGGCGGCAGGCCTTCGGCGCGCGCCTGGCAGGCCGCGACCGAGGCCGCCAGCGCCTGTTCGAAGCGTGCGCGCAGTTCGGCGTCGGCCGGCTTCCCGCGCCAGCGCGACCACAGCCCGTGCAGGCGGCCGCGGTCGCGGCTGAGGGCACCGGAAATCGCAACCCGACCATCGTCGAGGGCCTGTCGCAGGTCGTCGGTTATCGATTCCATCTATGGGGCCGTGTGAAACTTTGCATAACGCTTTCGGTGTTAGTGTCTATTCTGACAGTCCCCACCCATTCCGTGGACCCAAGCCCCAGGAGTGCAACATGGCAAAGGCCAAGCCCGCCACGAAATCCACCGCTTCCACCAAGCCGCGCAAGGCCACCGGCCTCAACCCGGTCGCGTCCACCTCGCGCATCGAGATCGGCATCGACGCCAACGACCGCAAGGAGATCGCCGAGGGACTGGCGCGCTTCCTGGCCGACGCCTTCACCCTCTACCTGAAGACCCACAACTTCCACTGGAACGTGACCGGCCCGATGTTCAACTCGCTGCATGCGATGTTCATGGACCAGTACACCGAGCAGTGGAACGCGCTGGACGAGGTCGCCGAGCGCACCCGCGCGCTGGGCTTCAACGCCCCCGGTTCCTATGCCGAGTTCACCCGCCTGACCTCGATCCGCGAGGAGCAGGGCGCCGACGGCGTTCCGGACTGGAAGGGCATGGTCCAGCAGCTGGTCGAGGGCAACGAGGCGGTGTGCCGCACCGCGCGCAGCGTGCTCAAGATCGCCGACGACGCCGGCGACGATCCGACCGTGGACCTGCTGACCCAGCGCCTGCAGACCCACGAGAAGTACGCCTGGATGCTGCGCTCGCTGCTGGAATAAGCGGCCGCCGCGGTACCCCCTCTTGCGGCCGCCCCAGGGCGGCCGCATCTGTTTTGGCGTACGCAGCGCCCCGGCGTCCGTCCATGGCGGGGCCGGCTTGTTGGCGCGGTGCATTGATCGATAGTGTAGGCACAACCCCACGCGCCGGAATGGCCTTGTCGCGCCCCTCCATCGACGGATTGCATGCCCTGCTGCGGGACCCGGCCGCGTCCCGGTTGCCGGCCAGCCTGCGCGAGCTGCTGCTGCAGGCATGGGACGCCGAGGGCACCGGGCACCAGGCCTCGCTGCCGTGGCCGGTGATCGCCGATACCCTGCGCAACCTGGTCGCCCTGGACGCCGACGAGCCGGCGCTGGCCGCCGCCCTGCTGTACGACCTGCCGGGGCTGCGTGCGGTGGTGGCCGCCAGGGTATGCGTGCAGTGGCCGGCGGTGACCGGCCTGCTCGACGGCCAGGACGCGGCCGACCAGGTCTGGGCCCTGCACGCCGGGCGCGAGGCCGGGCGCAACGGCGAGGGTCTGCGCCGGCTGCTGCTGGCGATCATCCAGGACCTGCGCGTGGTGCCGGTGCTGCTGTCGCGGCAGCTGGCGCGGATGCGCGCCGCCCAGGACCTGCCGGGCGAGGAGCAGCGCGCGCTGGCGCAGCTGACCCGCGACATCCACGCCCCCCTGGCCAACCGCCTGGGCATCTGGCAACTGAAGTGGGAACTGGAGGACCTGGCGTTCCGGGCGCTGGAGCCGGACACCTACCGCCGCATCGCCCACGAGCTGGACGAAAGCCGCGCCGACCGCGAGCGCTACATCGAATCGGTCAAGGCCCAGCTGGGCCGGGCCCTGGCCGTGCACGGGCTGGCCGCGGAGATCAGCGGCCGGCCCAAGCACATCTACAGCATCTGGCGGAAGATGCAGAAGAAGCAGCTGCCGCTGGACAAGCTCTACGACCTGCGCGCGGTGCGGGTGATGGTGGCCGACGTGGCCGCCTGCTACGCCGCCCTGGGCGTGGTCCATTCGCTGTGGGTGCCGGTGCCGGGGGAGTGCGACGACTACATCGCCCGGCCCAAGCCCAACGGCTACAGTTCGCTGCACACCGCGGTGGTCGGTCCGGAGGGACGCACGCTGGAGGTGCAGATCCGCACCCGCGAGATGCACGAGCAGGCCGAGCTGGGCGTGGCCGCGCACTGGCGCTACAAGGAGACCGGCGGCAGCGCGGCCGGCAAGGGCGCCGGCCGCGCGTTCGAGCGCAAGATCGCGTGGATGCGGCAGCTGCTGGAGCAGGCCTCGGAGAACCGCGACGAGGGCCTGGCCGTGGCGCTGGACGCCGAGCTGGTGGAGGAGCGGGTCTACGCGCTGACCCCCAAGGGCGAGGTGATCGACCTGCCGCGCGGCTCCACCCCGCTGGACTTCGCCTACCACGTGCACACCATGGTCGGGCACCGCTACCGCGGGGCCAAGGTCAACGGCCGCATCGTGCCGCTGGGCTACCGCCTGCGCAGCGGCGACAAGGTCGAGATCCTGACCGGCAAGGAGCCGGACCCCAAGCGCGACTGGCTGCTGCCGGCCAACGGCTACCTGGCCAGCGGCCGCTCGCGCGACAAGGTCCGCGCCTGGTTCCACAAGCTGGACCGCTCGCGCAACGTCCAGGCTGGCCGCGAGATGCTCGAGCGCGAGCTCAAGCGCCTGGGCCTGCAGTCCGCCGACTTGGCCCCGGTGGCGAAGAAGTTCCACGCCGAGACGGTCGACGACCTGTACATCCAGGTCGCTCTTGGCGACGTCGGCCCGCACCAGATCGGGCGCGCGCTGCACGAACTGGAGCGCGCGGCCGAAGCCGCCGCCAGCCAGGCCGCGCCGGCGCTGCCGCCGCGCCCGGCCAGCCGCCAGGCGCGCGCCAGGCCACGCCCGGGCTTCACCGTGGAGGGCGTGGGCAACCTGCTGGTGCAGCTGGCGCGCTGCTGCCAGCCGGTGCCGGGCGAGCCGATCACCGGCTACCTCACCCGCAGCCGTGGCGTGACCGTGCACCGCGCCGAATGCGCTTCCTTCGCCCGCCTGGCCGCGGCCCAGCCGCAGCGGGTGCTGCCGGTGGAATGGGGCTCCGGCGGCAGCGGCTACGAGGTCGACGTGGCGGTGCGGGCGGTGGACCGCAAGTGGCTGCTGAAGGACGTGACCACCCTGATCGCCCAGGAGGACGCGCACGTGGCCGACATCCGCTCGGACCTGCACGCCGACGGCCGCCTGCAGCTGCGCCTGCGCCTGCGGGTGAACGATTACGGCCAGCTGGCCACCCTGCTGGGCAAGCTGGACGCGCTGCCGGGCGTGGAGCGGGCGTGGAGGCTCGGTTGAGGCGCGGAAACGGGGCGGATGCACGTCGCCGCGGGCGCCGCAAGGTTTGCCGCCGACAGCCCGCTGGCATAGGCTTTTGCGCATGAACCCAGGCACTTCAGCACAGGCAGTCGCGAGCGCGCCGCCGGCCACCGGCGAGCCGGTCCCCGACTACGTCCTCGAGCTGGAGCGCGCCGCTTCCTACCTGCCGGTCGAGCAGCTGCCGCTGCTGCGCGAGGCCTGGCGGGTGGGCGCCGCGGCCCATGCCGGACAGACCCGCAAGTCCGGCGAGCCCTACATCACCCATCCGGTGGCGGTGGCCACGGTCCTGGCCGAGCTGGGCCTGGACGTGGAGACCCTGGTCGCGGCGATCCTGCACGACACCATCGAGGACACGCCGCTGACCCGCGAGGAGCTGGCGGCGCAGTTCGGCGAGGACGTGGCCGAGCTGGTCGACGGCGTCACCAAGCTGGACAAGCTCAAGTTCCGCGACCGCCAGGAGGCGGCGGCCGAGAGTTTCCGCAAGATGCTGCTGGCCATGTCGCGCGACCTGCGCGTGATCATGATCAAGCTGGCCGACCGCCTGCACAACATGCGCACCCTGGGCGCGCAGAGCCGCGAGGCGCGGGCGCGGATCGCGCGCGAGACCCTGGAGATCTACGCCCCGATCGCGCAGCGCCTGGGCATGAGCCTGGTCAAGTCCGAGCTGCAGAACCTCGGCTTCCGCGCCCTGCATCCGTGGCGCCACGCGATCATCGAGAAGCACATCCGCAGCCAGCCGGTGGTGCGCCGCGAGTCGATGGCCCAGGTCGAGGTGCAGCTGTCGCAGGGCCTGGCCCGCGAAGGCCTGGAGCACCGCCTGGTCAGCCGGATCAAGACCCCCTGGAGCATCTACAACAAGATGCGCAGCGAGGGCAAAAGCTTCGACCAGGTGATGGACGTGTTCGGCTTCCGCGTGGTGGTGCGCTCGGTGGCCGACTGCTACCACGCCCTCGGCGCGGTGCACGCCCAGTTCAAGCCGCTGGACGGGCGCTTCCGCGACTTCATCGCCATCCCCAAGGCCAACGGCTACCAGTCGCTGCACACGGTGCTGTTCGGCCCCTACGGCTCGCCGATCGAGGTGCAGATCCGCACCGAGGAGATGGACCTGATCGCCGAGCGCGGCATCGCCGCGCACTGGACCTACAAGCACGGCGGCGACAGCCCCAACAGCGCGCAGAGCCGCGCCCACGCATGGATCGTGGAGCTGATCGAGTCGCAGCGCGCCGCCGGCTCATCGCTGGAGTTCCTGGAGAACGTCAAGATCGACCTGTTCCCGGACGAGGTCTACCTGTTCACCCCCAAGGGCCGGATCCTGGCCCTGCCGCGCAACTCCACCGCCCTGGACTTCGCCTACGCGGTGCACACCGACGTCGGCAACCAAGCCGTGGCCGCACGCGTGGACAAGAAGCTGGTGCCGCTGAAGACCAAGCTCTCCAGCGGCCAGACCGTGGAGATCATCACCGCCAAGTCGGCCGCGCCCAAGCCGCAGTGGCTGGAGTTCGTGGTCACCAGCAAGGCGCGCACCTCCATCCGCCACCAGCTCAAGCAGCTGGAGCACGAGGACGCGGTGCAGCTGGGCCACCGCATGCTCGACCGCGCGCTGGAGGCGATGGGCAGCTCGCTGGAGCGCCTGCCGGCCAAGCGCCTGGAGTCGTTCCTGGCCGAGCACCGCTTCCCGCGCCTGGAGGCGTTCCTGGCCGAGGTGGCGCTGGGCAACTGGATGCCCAGCCAGGCGGCGCAGGCGCTGATGGCCTATGCCGAGCTGCGCGGCGGCGCCCAGTCCAAGCACTCGCAGGAGAAGATCCTGATCAACGGCACCGAGGGCGGGGTGGTCAGCTTCGCCAACTGCTGCCAGCCGATACCCGGCGACGAGATCATGGGCTACCACACCTCCGGCAAGGGCGTGGTGGTGCACCGCCTGGACTGCCCGAACCTGGCCGAGTTCCGCAAGTCGCCCGAACGCTGGGTGCCGATCGACTGGGACCCGAACGTCACCGGCGACTACGACACCTCGCTGATCGTGGACGTGGAGAACCACACCGGCGTGCTGGCGCAGCTGGCCGCGGCGGTGGCGCAGAGCCAGTCCAACATCGAGCGGGTGGACTACCTGGACCGCGACATGAACGCCGCGCAGCTGCGCTTCGCCATCCAGGTGCGCGACCGCACCCACCTGGCCGAGGTCATCCGCCGCCTGCGCCGGCTCAACGTCGTCCAGGGCGTGCGCCGCCAGTAGCGGCCGCCGCCACCCCGGGCCGGCGGCGGCGCGGGACGCTAGAATCCGCCCCTGTCCTACACCACCCGGGAATCCGCCCCCATGCTGCAGATCGTCCACACCGACCACGCCCCGGCCGCCATCGGCCCCTACTCGCAGGCCGTGCGCAGCGGCAACACGGTGTATTTCTCCGGCCAGATCCCGCTGGTGCCGGCCACCGGCGAGGTGGTCGAGGGCGGCATCGAGGCACAGGCGCGGCAGGTGTTCGAGAACCTCAAGGCGGTGGCCGAGGCGGCCGGCGGTTCGCTGGACCGGATCGTGCGCCTGGGCCTGTACCTGACCGACTTGTCCCAGTTCGCCGCGGTCAACGCGGTGATGCAGCAGTACTTCACCGCGCCGTACCCGGCCCGTTCCACCATCGGCGTGGCCGCGCTGCCCAAGGGCGTGGCGTTCGAGGCCGACGCGGTGATGGTGCTGGACTGACCGCGCAGGCGTGGCACCCCGGGTCCCCGCGCCAGCGCTGGCAGGGCAGGGCGCCACGCCGCTGGCGTCCCTGCGCGGCGTAGGCGCCCGGCTCGCCGGGAGCCTGGCCGCGCGCGGGCTGGCCACGGTCCAGGACCTGTGGTTCTGGCTGCCGCTGCGCTACGAGGACCGTACCCGCCTGACCGGGATCGCCGACCTGCGTCCCGGCGAGCCGGCCCAGGTCGAAGGCACGGTCGAGGCGGTCGAGCGCGGCTTCCGCTACCGTCCGGTGCTGCGGGTGGCGGTGGGCGACGGCTCGCGCCGCACCCTGGCGCTGCGCTTCTTCCATTTCCGCGCCGCGCAGGTGGCGCAGTTCCGCCCGGGCGTGCGCCTGCGCTGCTTCGGCACGCCGCGGCCCGGCCAGCACGGGCTGGAGATGGTCCATCCCAGCTACCGGATCCTGGCGCCGGACGAGGATCCGGGCCTGGGCGACACCCTGGACCCGGTCTATCCCGCGATCGAGGGCGTGGGCCCGGCAACCCTTCGCAAGCTGATCGCGCAGGCGCTGGAGCGGTTGCCGCCGGCCGAGGCGCTGGAACTGCTGCCGCCGGGCATGCCCGGCCTGGCCGGCCTGCCGGGGCTGCGTGAATCGCTGTTGGTGCTGCACCGGCCGGCGCCCGGCGAGGACCTGGCGGCGCTGGCCGCCGGAACCCATCCGGCGCAGCGCCGGTTGGCGCTGGAGGAGCTGCTGGCCCACCACCTGGGCCTGCGCCGGCAGCGGCTGGCGCAGCAGCAGCTGCGCGCCCGCGCCCTGGACGGCCCCGGCGAGCTGGCGCGGCGGCTGCAGGCAAGCCTGCCGTTCGCCCTGACCGGGGCACAGCGCCGGGTGTTCGAACAGATCCGCGCCGACCTGGCCGGCCCCAGCCCGATGCAGCGGCTGGTGCAGGGCGACGTCGGCTCGGGCAAGACCGTGGTCGCGGCGCTGGCCGCGACCCTGGCGGTGGAGCGTGGCGGCCAGGTCGCGCTGGCCGCGCCTACCGAGCTGCTGGCCGAGCAGCACCTGGCCAACCTGCGCGCCTGGCTGGAGCCGCTGGGCATCCGCGTCGCCTGGCTGGCGGGCAAGGTCACCGGCAAGGCGCGCGCGGCGGCGCTGGCCGACGTAGCCTCAGGCGCCGCCCAGGTGGTGGTCGGTACCCATGCGCTGATGCAGGAGGGCGTGGCCTTCCACGACCTGGTGCTGGTGATCGTGGACGAGCAGCACCGCTTCGGCGTGCAGCAGCGCCTGGCGCTGCGCGACAAGGGCCCGGCCCACGGCCACGTGCCGCACCAGCTGGTGATGACCGCCACTCCGATCCCGCGCACCCTGGCGATGACCGCCTACGCCGACCTGGATGTGTCGGCGATCGACGAATTGCCGCCCGGCCGCACCCCGGTGCAGACCGTGGCGGTCAGTGCCGACCGCCGCCCGGAACTGGTCGAGCGCATCCGCGTGGCCTGCGCCGAGGGCCGCCAGGTGTACTGGGTCTGCACCCTGATCGAGGAGGCCGAGGACGCCGGCAACGGCCAGGGCCCGGGGCTGCAGGCGCAGGCGGCCGAGCGCACCTTCGAGCAGTTGACCGCGCAGCTGCCGGGCGTGCGCGTGGGCCTGGTCCACGGCCGCATGAAGGCCTCGCAGAAGCAGGCGGCGATGCGCGCGTTCAAGGACGGCCAGACCGACCTGCTGGTGGCCACCACCGTGATCGAGGTCGGCGTGGACGTGCCCAACGCCTCGCTGATGATCATCGAGAACGCCGAGCGCCTGGGCCTGGCCCAGCTGCACCAGCTGCGCGGCCGGGTGGGGCGCGGCGCGGCGGCCTCGACCTGCGTGCTGCTGTACCAGCCGCCGCTGTCGGCGATGGCGCGCCAGCGCCTGGACGTGCTGCGGCGGACCGGCGACGGCTTCGTGATCGCCGAGGAGGACCTGAAGCTGCGCGGCCCCGGCGAACTGCTGGGTACGCGCCAGACCGGCCTGGCCGCGTTCCGCATCGCCGACCTGGCGCGCGACGCCGACCTGCTGCCGAAGGTCCACCAGCTCGCCGACCGCCTGCTTGCCTCCGCGCCGGAGACCGCCGACCGCGTGATCGCGCGCTGGGTCGGCGGAGCGGCGCGCTACGCCGGCGCCTGACATCGCACGCGTGTTCCCCCGGCATTGCCCTGCGCGCGCGGCGGCGCGACACTGCGCGGCCCTCTCATGGAGAACACGATGAGCGACCGTATCCCGCTGCTGATCGACACCGACCCCGGCGTCGACGACGCGCTTGCCCTGCTGATGGCCTTCAACGACCCGCGCCACGAGGTAGTGGGCTTGACCATCGCCGCCGGCAACGTCGGCCTGCAGCACACGGTGCGCAACGCGTTGAAGCTGCGCGAGGTCGCCGGCCAGCTGCAGGTGCCGGTGTTCGCCGGCTGCGACCGCCCGCTGGTGCACGCCCCGCGCGAGGACGCGGCCCATGTGCACGGCCGCGATGGCTTCGGCGACGTCGGCTATCCCGACCCGGCCGGCCAGGCCGAGGACGAGCACGCGGCGCTGGCGATCCTGCGCCTGTCGCACGAGCACGCCGGGCGCCTGGTGCTGGTCGCGCTCGGGCCGCTGACCAACCTGGCCCTGGCCCTGCGCCTGGACCCGGCCCTGCCGCAGCGCGTGGCGCGGCTGGTGGTGATGGGCGGCGCGGTCAGCGCCCACGGCAACATCACCCCGGTGGCCGAGTTCAACGTCGGCTTCGACCCGGAGGCCGCGCACGTGGTGTTGTCCGGTTTCCCGAAGTACGACCTGGCCGACTGGGAGGCCACCCTGGCCCATGGCTTCCACCACCGCGAGGTGGAGAAGTGGCTGGCCGCCGACTCCCCGCGCGCGAGGTTCTACGACGCGATCTCGCGCCAGACCCGGCTCTGGTCCGAGGACCGCCGCGGCGACCACTGGCATTCGGCCGACGCGCTGGCCATGGCCTGGGCCCTGGAGCCGGACGGTGCGCTGGAGACGGCCGAGCGTCCGGTGGCGGTGGAGACCGAAGGCCGGTTGACCCGCGGCCTGACCGCGGTGGACTGGAACCGCCAGACCGGCGCCCCGGACAATGCGCGGATCCTGCTGCGTTACGACCAGGCCCGGTTCGACGCCCGGGTGCGGGCGGCCCTGGCCGCCGGCTGAGCCGGGCGGGTTCCGCGACCTTCCCCCGGCTTGCACCAGCCGGGGGCGAGCCGCTAGAATACCGGGCTCAGTCCGCTACAGCCTACGGTGCGCCGCCATGAAGGCCGACATCCATCCCGAGTACCGCGAAGTCGTCTTCCACGACGTCACCTCCGACTTCAAGTTCCTGACCCGTTCGACCCTGGCCGCCACCGCCAAGGAGTCGGTCAAGTGGGAAGACGGTAACGAGTACCCGCTGGTCAAGATCGAAATCTCCTCGGCCTCGCACCCGTTCTACACCGGCAAGCACAAGGTCGTGGACACCAGCGGCCGCATCGACAAGTTCCAGCGCCGCTACGCGCGCTGATCCCGGGCGCGCCGCCACCGGTGGCGACCCGGCCGATGTGATGCAGATGGAGCGGCCGCACTCGTGCGGCCGCTTCGTCGTGCGCGCGTTTTGCCGCGATGGGACGGACCGTGCCGCCTGCGCCCGGCTTCTACGACTTCCGTCCAGCGGACCGGGGCGTATGGGTATGCGATAATCCCGGCGTTCCGCGGCGTGCCGCCACGGACCCCCCTACCGCGACCCTTGCGCTCCCGCGCGAAGGATCGCGCTTACCCCAAAGAGGAGCGCACACCGTGTCCAATCTCGACCAGGTCACGTTGAATGCCGGCGACAAGTCGGTGACCCTGCCGGTGCTCAAGCCGACCCTGGGCAACGGCTGCATCGACATCTCGAAGCTGACGAAGGAAACCGGCCTTTTCACCTACGACTCCGGTTTCACCGCCACTGCCAGCTGCAAGTCGGCCATCACCTACATCGATGGCGACAAGGGCGTGCTGCTGTACCGCGGCTACCCGATCGAGCAGCTGGCCGAGCACTCCAGCTTCCTGGAGGTGGCCTACCTGCTGATGAACGGCGAGCTGCCGACCGAGGCCGAGTTCAAGAAGTTCGAGCACGAGGTCACGCATCACACGATGATGCATGAGTCGCTGAAGAACTTCCTGCAGGGCTTCAACTACGACGCGCACCCGATGGCCATGCTGGCCGGCACCGTGGCGTCGCTGTCGGCGTTCTACCACGACACCCTGGACCTGAACGATCCGGAGCAGCGCCGCCTGGCCGCCATCCGCCTGCTGGCGAAGATGCCGACCCTGGCCGCCGCCGCCTACCGCTACTCGATCGGCTGGCCGATCCGCTACCCGCGCAACAACCTCGACTACGTCAGCCGCTTCCTGCACATGATGTTCGAGGTGCCGAGCGAGCCGCTGGAGCTGAACCCGGTCGTGGCCAAGGCGCTGGACCTGCTGTTCATCCTGCACGCCGACCACGAGCAGAACGCCTCGACCTCGACCGTGCGCCTGGTCGGCTCGACCGGCGCCAACCCGTACGCCTCGGTGGCGGCGGGCATCACCGCGCTGTGGGGCCCCGCGCACGGCGGCGCCAACGAGGCGGTGCTGAAGATGCTCGAGGAGATCGGTACCCCGGACAAGGTCGACACCGCCATCGCCAAGGCGAAGGACAAGAACTCGGGCTTCCGCCTGATGGGCTTCGGCCACCGCGTGTACAAGAACTTCGACCCGCGCGCCAAGATCATCCGCGAGATGACCCACAAGGTGCTGGGCGAGCTGGGCGTCAACGACCCGCTGCTGGAAGTGGCCATGAAGCTGGAAGAGGCCGCGCTGAAGGACGAGTACTTCATCCAGCGCAAGCTGTACCCGAACGTCGACTTCTACAGCGGCATCATCTACAAGGCGCTGAAGATCCCGACCGAGATGTTCACCGTCATGTTCGCCATCGGCCGCACCGCCGGCTGGGTGTCGCACTGGCTGGAGCAGCAGGTCGACCCGGAGGCGAAGATCGGCCGTCCGCGCCAGATCTACACCGGTTCGGACGTGCGCGACTACAAGCCGTTCGCCCAGCGCTGAGCGGCGCCGTAGCGCGACCAGGAACGCCCCGCACCCGCGGGGCGTTTCCTTTTGCGCGGCCGCCGGCTCAGCCGCCGGCCAGCAGGCCGCGCACCTGGGCCAGCGAGGCGCGCGGCATCGGCCGCTCGTCCAGCGCCGACAGCGGCGCCTGGCGCAGCACCGCGCCAGGCAGCACGGTCAGCTCGAAGGCCAGGTCCTCGGCCTCGAACAGCCAGGCGGTGACCTGCAGCTCGCGGCGGCGGTCCAGGCGCACGCGGCGCCCGCGCGGCTCGGCCGGGATCCGGTGCTCGGCCAGGAAGCGGGCCACCGCCTCCGGGTCGTCCGCGTGCAGGTGCAGGGCCACCGGCGAGCCGGCGTCGGCGGTGCCGTCCAGCACCGGGCCCACCAGGCGCGGCTGGAAGGCGGCGAAGAACTCCATGGCGCGGGCCGCGGCCTCGCGCCGCACCCGCACCGCGTCGGCCTGCGCCGGGCCGAGGAAGATGCGCTGGTACTCGCGCAGCGCCTCCTCGATCTCCTGGTTGCGCGGCAGCGAGGCCTCGTCGTGGATGCCCAGGCGGCTGGCGGCCTTGCGCCGGGCCTGGTTGTAGTCGCGGATGCCGCTCTCGGCCATCAGCCGCGCCGCCTCGTTGGCGAGCCGGCGGCGGCGTTCGCCCTGCCTGGCTTCCGCATGCTGGCGCGCGCGGCCCATGGCGATTCCCCCGTCAGAACCTGGGAACGACTGTAGCGCAGCGCGGTGACGGTGCGGTCACGGCGCCGCGCGGGCGTTCAGAAGATGTCGAACGCCTCTTCGTCCATGTGCTCCGGCGCCAGGTAGTCGAGGTTGTTCTGCAACCGCTCCAGGTCCTCGACCTTGATGTACTCGGCCAGGCCCTCGCCGAAGGTCGAAACCCGCCCGGAGCCGTCGACATAGACCTTGACCATGCCCTCCGGCGGCTCGTTCGGCGTCACCGGCTGGCCTTCCAGCGCCACCTTCATGTAGTCGATCCAGATCGGCAGCGCGGCCTTGCCGCCATACTCGCGGTAGCCCAGTGACTTGAAGTCGTCGCGGCCGACCCAGACCGTGGTGGCCAGGTTGCCGCCGAAGCCGGAGAACCAGGCGTCGCGGTGGTCGTTGGTGGAGCCGGTCTTGCCGCCGACGTCCTCGCGGCCCAGCACCCGGGCCGCGGTGCCGGTGCCGCGCAGGACCACGTCGCGCATCATCGACACCAGCTGGTAGGCGGTGCGCTCGTCGATCGCCCGCGGCGCGATCTTGCCGGCCGGCGGCTGCGGCAGGGCCTCGCGCGCCGGCGCCGGCTGCGCCTGTGCCTGGCCCGGCGCGGGCAGCGCGCCGAAGTTGAAGCCGTCCACCACCTGCGGCGCCGCGGCGGAGGCCGAACCGCCGCCGCAGCCGCGGCAGGCCACCGCCGGCTCGGCCTTGAAGATGACCTTGCCGTCGCGGTCGCGGACCTCGTCGATGAACCACGGATCCACCCGCGAGCCGCCGTTGGCGAACACCGCGTAGCCGCGCGCCACCGACAGCGGGGTCAGCGAGGCGGTGCCCAGCGACATCGACAGGTTGGGCGGCAGTTCCGCCTCGTCGAAGCCGAACTGGGTGATGTAGGTGCGGGCGAAGTCCACGCCGATGGCGTCGAGCATGCGCACCGAGACCAGGTTGCGCGACTGCACCAGGGCCTCGCGCAGGCGCATCGGGCCGCGGAAGCCGCCGTCGTCGTTCTGCGGCGACCAGGTCTTGCCGCGGCGGTCGCGGAACACGACCGGGGCGTCGAGCACGATCGAGGCCGGGTTGAAGCCCTTCTCGAACGCGGCCGCGTACACGAACGGCTTGAAGCTGGAGCCGGGCTGGCGCCGGGCCTGGGTGGCGCGGTTGAACTTGTTGCCGGAGAAGCTGTAGCCGCCGACCAGGGCGCGCAACGCGCCGGTGTTGGCGTCCAGCGACACCAGCGCGGCCTGGCCGCGCGGCACCTGGTCCAGGACCAGGCCGGCGTCGCCGTCCTGGCGTACCCGCACCACGTCGCCGCGCTTGAGCAGGGCGGCCGGGTTCTTGTTCGTCCAGCGCGCCGAACCGGCGGCCAGGGTGGCGCGGCTGCCATCGGCCAGCACCACCTCGGCGCTGCCGTCGGCGGCGGTGGCGGCCACGATCGCAGGCAGCAGGTCGGCCTGCGCCGCGGTGCCGCGCAGCTCGCGCGCCAGCACCGCGTCGTCGGCATCGGCGGGGAGCTCGACGTGGCGCTCCACCCCGTGCCAGCCGTGGCGGTGGTCGTACAGGCGCAGGCCGTCGCGCACCGCCTTGTCCGCCGCCGCCTGGAACGCGGAGTCGATGGTGGTGGTGACGCGGTAGCCCTGGGTCAGGGCCTCCGAGCCGTAGCGCTCGATCATCTCCTGGCGGACCATCTCGGCCACGTACGGCGCCGAGGCCTCCAGCGGCGGCTCGTGGGCGCCGGCGTGCATCGGCACGGCCTTGGCCTGGGCGGCCTCGGCCGCGCTGACGAAGCCCAGCTCGGCCATGCGGTCGAGGATGTAGTCGCGGCGGATCTTCGCGCGCTCGGGGTTGTTGAGCGGGTTGCCGGAGGAGGGGAACTTGGGGATGCCGGCCAGCGAGGCCATCTCGTCCAGGTCCAGCTCGTCCAGCTTCTTGCCGTAGTAGAACTCGGCGGCCGCGGCCACGCCGTAGGCGCGGTTGCCGAAGAAGCTCTTGTTGAGGTACAGGGCCAGGATCTCGTCCTTGCTCAGCTCCCGCTCCATGCGCATGGCCAGCAGCATTTCCGCGGCCTTGCGCTTGAGCTTGACCTCCGGGCTCAGGTAGACCTGGCGCGCCACCTGCTGGGTGATGGTGGAGCCGCCGGGGACCTTGAGGCTGCGGGTGGTGAGCATCAGCCAGATGGCGCGCGCGGTGCCCTTGTAGTCGACGCCGCCGTGCTCGTAGAAGCGCGCGTCCTCGATCGCCAGGAACGCCTGGCGCAGGCGCAGCGGCACCTGGTCGATGGTCACCGGGTAGCGCCGGGCCTCGCCGAACACCGCCATCAGCTTGCCGTCGGCGGTATGCACGTACAGCGGCTCCTGCAGCTCGATCTGGCGCAGGGCGGAGACGTCGGGCAGGTCGGCCGCGATGCTCCGGTAGAGCAGGGCCAGGACGACAAGCCCGGCCAGGGCCAGGCCGGCGGTGGCGACCAGGGCCCAGCGGAGCACGCGGCGGAGACGGGGCATCACGGTTCCGATTGCAGATTTCGCGGCCGCAGAGTATAGATGAGCGCAGGATGCCGCCGGGGGGGCATCCTTGGGGAACCAGGTCAGGCAGCCAGACAGCCGGTAGCGGGTCGAGCGACCCATTGCCGCGGGAGGGTTGCCAAGCCTGAAAAGGCCATTTTTAATGCGCGGGCACAGCAGTTGCGTCCAAGTGCCCGTCGGCAGGGGAGAAACCGTGGGGCTCATCCCGAAAAGCCAGTCGCCGCTGATCGGCGTCGACATCAGCTCGACTGCGGTCAAGCTGCTGCAGCTGTCGCGCAGCGGCAACCGTTACCGCGTCGAACACTACGCAGTCGAACCGCTGCCACCGAACGCGGTGGTGGAGAAGAACATCGTCGAGGTCGAGGCGGTGGGCGAGGCCATCCGGCGCGCCGTCACCCGTTCCGGCACCAAGGCCAGGAACGCCGCCGCGGCGGTCGCCGGCGCGGCGGTGATCACCAAGGTGATCCCGATGCCGGCCGACCTTGACGAGGACGAACTGGAGGCCCAGGTCGAGTTCGAGGCGGTCAACTACATCCCGTACCCGATCGAGGAAGTGAACCTGGACTTCGAGGTGCTCGGCCCGATGCCGAACAACCCCGAGACCGTCCAGGTCCTGCTGGCCGCCTCGCGCTCGGAGAACGTCGAGCTGCGCCAGTCGGCGCTGGAGCTCGGTGGGCTGACCGCCAAGGTGATGGACGTGGAGGCCTTCGCGGTCGAGAACGCGTTCGCCCTGATCGCCGACGACCTGCCGGTCGGCCGCGACGGCGTGGTCGCCCTGATCGACATCGGCGCGACCATGACCACGCTCAACGTCCTGCGCGGCGGCCGCAGCCTGTACAGCCGCGAACAACTGTTCGGCGGCAAGCAGCTCACCGACGAGGTGATGCGCCGCTACGGCCTGACCTACGAGGAAGCCGGCCAGGCCAAGCGCCAGGGCGGGCTGCCGGAGACCTACGAGCTGGAGGTCCTGGAGCCGTTCAAGGAAGCGGCCGTGCAGCAGGTCAGCCGCCTGCTGCAGTTCTTCTACGCCGGCAGCGAGTTCAACCGCGTCGACCAGATCGTGCTGGCCGGCGGCTGCGCCTCCATCGCCGGGCTGCCGGAGATGGTCGAGGAGCAGCTGGGCGTGCCGACCCAGGTCGCCAACCCGTTGGCGCAGATGACCCTCGGGCCGCGCGTGCAGGCGCACGCGCTGGCCCAGGACGCGCCGGCACTGATGATCGCCACCGGCCTGGCCCTGAGGAGCTTCGACTGATGGCACGCATCAACCTCTTGCCGTGGCGCGCCGAGCGCCGCAAGCAGCGCCAGCGCGAGTTCCAGGCCATGCTCGGCGCCGCCGCCCTGGGCGGCATCCTGCTGTCGATCCTGGTGTGGTTCCACTACGACATGGAAGTCAGCGGCCAGCACCAGCGCAACGACTTCCTGCGCGCCGAGATCGGGAAGGTCAAGGAGCAGAACAAGGAAATCGCCGAGCTCGACAAGAAGAAGAAGCGGCTGCTGGACCGCAAGGCCGTGATCGAAGAGCTGCAGGCCAACCGCTCGCAGATGGTCCACCTGTTCGATTCGCTGGTGCGCACCATTCCCGACGGCGTGGTCCTGACCGCGCTCAAGCAGGAAGGCAACATCCTGACCCTGCAGGGCACCGCGCAGTCCAACGCGCGCGTCTCCAACTACATGCGCAACCTCGAGACCTCCGGCTGGATGACCAAGCCGGACCTGTCGATCATCGAGGCGCGCAAGGACAACAAGGCGCCGATGACCAGTGGCGCCCGCTCGCTGCCGTACGACTTCACCCTGAAGGTCCAGCTCGCCAACCCCGGCGCCGACGCGAACGGCGGGCAGGCAATCGATCCGGAGGCGCTGGCCGCGCAGGCCGAGGCCGAGGCGGCGGCCGCCGCCGCGGACCCGGCCGCGGCCGACGCGGCGCAGCCGGCCGGCGAGGCCGCCGAGGCGGCCGTGGACCAGGGGAACAAGCCGGCGGCCAACGCCGCGGGAGGACCGGCGTCATGAGCAAGAAGAAGGTCAAGCTCAGCGAACTCGACTTCAACAACATCGGCTCCTGGCCGCAGCAGGCCAAGGTGGTGTTCTGCGTGCTGGTCGCGATCATCATCATGGCGGTGGCCTGGTTCGCCCTGATCAGCGGCAAGCGCGACGAGCTGCTGGGCCTGGAGAGCGAGGAGGCCTCCCTGCGCCAGGAGTTCGAGCGCGAACAGGGCCGCGCCGCCAACCTGGAGCCGCTGCGCCAGCAGCTGGCGCAGATGGAGCAGGTGCTGCAGCAGATGCTGCGCCAGCTGCCCAGCAAGACCGAGATGCCCGACCTCATCGTCGACATCTCCCAGACCGCGCTGTCCAGCGGCCTGTCCAACGAGCTGTTCCAGCCGCTTGACGAGATGCCGCGCGAGTTCTACGCCGAGAAGCCGATCAGGCTGCGCATGGTGGGCAACTACCACCAGTTCGGCGCCTTCGTCAGCGGCGTGGCCTCGCTGCCGCGGGTGGTGATCCTGACCATGCACGACATCTCGCTCAAGCCGATGGAGCGCGGCGGCGGCGTCAGCCGCACCGGCGCGCTGGAGCTTTCCGGCACGGTCAAGACGTACCGCTACCTCGACGAGAACGAGCTTTCCGACGTCGAGGGCGCGAATGCAAACGCGGGAGGTCGCTGAGATGCACGCCAGTCGTTTCTTGGGGATGTGCGTGCGCACGTGCGGCCTGGCGGCCCTGGTCCTGGGACTGGGCGCCTGCGGCCGCGGGATCACCAGCACGCCGGGCGAGGCGCCCAACCTGGAGCGGTGGGTCGCCGACGTGCGCGCGCGCCCGGCGCCGCCGCTGGAACCGCTGCCGGTGATGCAGCAGTTCGAGACCTTCGAGTACGCCGCGCAGGACATGCGCGACCCGTTCAGCGACGCCTGGCGGAACCCGGAAGGGGGAGCCGGCCTGCGTCCCGACCCGAACCGGCCCAAGCAGCCGCTCGAGCAGTTCCCGCTGGACAGCCTGGACATGGTCGGCACGATCGGCCAGGGCCCCGGCCTGCTCGCGCTGGTGATGGCGCCGGACAAGGTCACCCACCGCGTCCGGCCGGGGACCTACATGGGGCAGAACGACGGCCGCGTGGTCGGGGTGTACGAGGACCGGGTCGAGCTGGTCGAGCTGGTGCCGGATGGCGCGGGGGGATGGCTGGAGCGTCCGGCCTCGATCGCGCTCGAAGATCAATGATTAGGGGATAGCACGATGACCTTTTCCAACGACCGGAGTCTGTGCAAGCCGCGGCACCCGGCGACCTTCAGGGCCTGTGCACTCGGGCTGGCGCTGGCCCTCGCCGCCACCACCGGCTTCGCCGCCAACCCGGCGGCCTCCGCGCAGCCGGCCGCTGCCGCCACGGGGACGGCGGCCAAGGCCAGCGTTTCCCACATCGATTTCAAGCGCGGCGACGGCGGCGCCGGGCGCCTGGTCCTGCGCTTCGACGGCGAGGGCGTGGCCCCGGACCTGCGCACCCAGGACGGCAGCGTCGTGGTCGACGTCGCCAACGCGGTGCTGCCGGCCGAGCTGCAGCGTCCGCTGAACGTCACCGACTTCGCCACCCCGGTGCAGCGCATCGACGCCCGCCCGTACGCCGGCGGCGCGCAGCTGGTGCTGGCCACCCGCGGCGAGTACGAGTCGCTGGCCTACCAGACCGGCAACGAGTACGTGGTCGAGATCGCCCCGCGCGCCAGCGCCCCGGCGGTCGGCGCGGTCAACAGCGAGAGCCTGGCCAGCGCCCAGGCCAAGGTCGCCGGCCGCGCCTATTCCGGCCGCCCGGTGACCTTCAACTTCCAGGACGTGCCGGTGCGCACCGTCCTGCAACTGATCGCCGAGGAGTCCAACCTCAACATCGTCGCCTCCGACACCGTGCAGGGCAACGTGACCCTGCGCCTGGTGCACGTGCCGTGGGACCAGGCGCTGGACATCGTCCTGCGCGCCAAGGGCCTGGACAAGCGCCGCGACGGCAACGTGATCTGGGTGGCGCCGCAGCCGGAGCTGGCCGCGTTCGAGAAGGCCCGCGAGGACGCCCGCATCGACCTGGAGAACCGCGTCGACCTGGTCACCGACTACATCCAGATCAACTACCACTCGGCCGGCGCCATCTTCAAGGCGCTGACCGAGGCCCGCGGCGTGGGCGGCGGCTCCGGCGGCGACGGCGGCAACCGCGAGAATGGCTTCCTGTCCTCGCGCGGCCGCCTGGTCGCCGACGAGCGCACCAACACCCTGATGGTCAGCGACATCCCGAAGAAGGTCGCGCAGATGCGCGAGCTGATCAACGTGATCGACCGTCCGGTCGACCAGGTGCTGATCGAGAGCCGCATCGTCATCGCCACCGACACCTTCGCCCGCGACCTGGGCGCGCGCTTCGGCGTGCAGGGCCGCCGCAGCGGCAACAACACCGCCGCCATCGGCGGGTCGCTGGGCGAGACCGCGGGCATCGTCAACGGCGGCGTCACCGTCCCCGGCGACCTCAACGTGAACCTGCCCGCCTCGCCCGAGAACGCCGGCGCCCTGGCCTACACCCTGCTGGGCAACAACTTCGCGCTGGACCTGGAGCTGAGCGCGCTGCAGCAGGAAGGCCGCGGCGAGGTGCTGTCCAACCCGCGCGTGGTCACCTCCAACCAGCGCGAGGCGGTGATCCGCCAGGGCCGCGAGGTCGGCTACGTGACCCTGACCGGCGGCGGCACCCAGGGCGTGGCCACCCCGAACGTGCAGTTCAAGGACGTGGTCCTGGAGCTGAAGGTCACCCCGACCATCACCAGCGACAACCGCGTGTTCATGGTGGTCAACGTGCTGAAGGACGAGATCCTGCAGTACATCGACACCTCGATCGGCCAGGTGCCGGAGATCGCCACCCGCGAGATCAACACCGCGGTGCTGGTGGACGACGGCCAGACCGTGGTCATCGGCGGCGTCTACGAGTTCACCGACAGCAACAGCGTGTCCAAGGTGCCGTTCCTGGGCGACGTGCCCTTCCTGGGTAACCTCTTCAAGAAGAAGAGCCGCCTGAAGGAGAAGGCCGAGCTGCTGATCTTCCTGACCCCGAAGGTCATGCGGGTCGAGAAGCGCGCCTGACGGCCGCCCTCTGGCACGAACGGAACGGGGCCCACGGGCCCCGTTCCCGTTTCCGGCGCCGGAGCGGCGGCGATGGAACCAGGCCGCGCCCGGATCGGTCAGAATCGGGGCATGGACAATCCCAACGCCGAACCGGCCGGCCAGCCCGGTGCCACCGACGCCGCGCACGCGGCCTTCCTGCGCCTGCGCGAGAGCCTGGCGGCGAGCATCGTCGGCCAGGACGCGCTGGTCGAGCGCCTGCTGATCGCGCTGCTGGCCGACGGCCACCTGCTGGTGGAGGGTGCGCCCGGCCTGGCCAAGACCACCGCCATCCGCACCCTGGCCGCGCACCTGGAGGCGGACTTCGCCCGCGTCCAGTTCACCCCGGACCTGCTGCCGGCCGACCTCACCGGCACCGAGATCTGGCGCCCGCGGGAGGCACGCTTCGAGTTCCAGCCCGGGCCGGTGTTCCACCCGTTGCTGCTGGCCGACGAGATCAACCGCGCCCCGGCCAAGGTGCAGTCGGCGCTGCTGGAGGCCATGGGCGAGCGGCAGGTCACCGTGGGCCGGCGGACCTACCCGCTGCCGCGGCTGTTCCTGGTGATGGCCACCCAGAACCCGATCGAGCAGGAAGGCACCTTCCCGCTGCCGGAGGCGCAGCTGGACCGGTTCCTGATGCACGTGCGCATCGGCTACCCGGACGCGGCGATGGAGACCGAGATCCTGCGCCTGGCCCGCACCCAGGCGCGCAGCGAACAGCACGCGCCGGCGGCCGCGCCGGCGCGCATGCCGCAGGCGGTGGTGTTCGCCGCGCGCGAGCAGGTGCTGGGGCTGCACATGGCCCCGGCGCTGGAGCGCTACCTGGTGGAACTGGTGCTGGCCTCGCGCGATGCCGGCCGCTACGACCCGGCGCTGGCCCGGCGCATCGCCTGGGGTGCCAGCCCGCGTGGCTCCATCGCGCTGGAGCGCTGCGCCCGTGCCCGCGCCTGGCTGGCCGGGCGCGACTACCTCACCCCCGAGGACATCCGCGCCGTCGCCCCGGACGTGCTGCGCCACCGCGTGCTGCCCAGCTACGAGGCCCTGGCCGAGGGCTGGGACGGCGATCGCCTGGTGGCGGCGCTGCTGGAGCAGGTGCCGCCGCCATGAACGTGGTGGCGCGTCCGCGCCAGGAGGCGGCCGGCGAAGGCCTCGCGCCGCGGCTGGAGGAACTGGTCGCGCTGCGCCATGAAATCCCGCGTGCGGGCACGCCCGGGGTCGGCCGCGCCGGCCTGCGCGCCGCCGCGCCCTCGAGCCTGCGCGGGCGCGGCATGGAGTACGCCGAGTCACGCGAATACGTGGCCGGCGACGACGTGCGGCGCATGGACTGGCGCCTGACCGCGCGCACCGGCCGCGCCCACACCAAGCTGTTCCAGGCCGAGCGCGAGCGCCTGGCCCTGCTGGTGGCCGACACCTCGCCGGCGCTGTACTTCGGCACCCGGGTGCGCTTCAAGTCGGTGCAGGCCGCGCGTGCCGGCGCAGTGGCGGCCTGGGCCGCACTGCGCGCCGGCGACCGCATCGCGGCCCTGCGCGGCGGCGAGGCGGCCATCCCGCCGGCGGCCGGCATGCGCGGGGTGATGCGGGTGCTGGAGGCGCTGGTGCGCTGGTACGCGCAACCGCCGCAGGACGATGCCGGGCTGGAACTGGCCCTGGAACATGCCCAGCGCCTGCTGCGTCCGGGCGCACGCGTGGTGGTGCTGGCCGATCCGCAGGCCGCCGCGCGGGTGCCACTGCAGCGCTGGGCCGCGCTGGGCCGCCACCACGAGGCCGACCTGGTGCTGCTGCAGGACGCACTGGAAACCACGCCGCCGCAGCGCGCGCTGGCGGTGGAGGCGGGCGGGCGGCGCCTGCACCTGCCGCTGCAGCGCGAACAGGCGCGGGCGCAGTGGCATGCGGCGCTGGTGTTGTCGGCCGAGGTGCTGGCACGCACGCTGCCGGCCCATGGTTGGCGCGTGCACTGCCTGGCCACCGATGCGGCGGCCAGCGACTGGATGCAGCCGTCGCGATCCGCGCCGGGCGAGGCATGACCGCCATGGATCCTGCACGGCTGCCCCTGCGCGACGTCCACCTGCCGCCCGCTCCTGGCTGGTGGCCGCCGGCCCCGGGCTGGTGGTGGCTGGGCGCGGGCCTGCTGGTGCTGCTGCTGGCGCTGGCCGGGTACCGGGCGTGGCGCTGGCGGCGCCGCCGGCGCTGGTCACGCTGGTTCCTGCGCGAAACCGGCGAGGGCGCGCCGCCGCAGCGGCTGGCGCAGCTGTCGGCGCTGCTGCGCCGCGCCGCGCGCCAGGCGCAGCCGGGCGCGGAACGGCTGCAGGGCGAGGACTGGCTGCGCTTCCTCGATGGCGCCCGCGGCCAGGCATTCAGCGCCGGTCCCGGGCGGCTGCTGCTCGACGGCGCCTTCCGCCCGCAGGCGGATGCCGCCGCGGTGGAACAGGTCGCGGCGCTGGCGCACGCGCGCTTCCTGGAACTGATGGACGCGCGCCGGGGGCGGACATGAGCGCGTGGCTGGCACAGGCCTGGGACGGCTTTGCCGGATTCGCCTGGCCCTGGGCCTGGGCGGCGCTGCCGTTGCCGCTGCTGGTGCGCCTGCTGCTGCCGCCGCGGCGCGATGCCGGTGCCGCGCTGCGGGTGCCGTGGAGCGCACAGCTGCAGGACGTGGCCCCGGTCGGCGGCGTGGCGGGCGTGCGCGGCGGGCTGGCGCTGCTGGCCTGGCTGCTGCTGTGCGTTGCCGCCGCCCGCCCGCAGCAGCTGGGCGAGGCGGTCGCGCCGCAGCAGCAGGCGCGGCAGATGCTGCTGGCGGTGGACCTGTCCGGCAGCATGAGCGAGGTCGACATGATGCTGGGGATGCAGCCGGTGGACCGGCTGACCGCGGCCAAGGCGGTGATCGCCGACTTCCTGCAGCGCCGCAGTGGCGATCGCGTGGGCCTGCTGGTGTTCGGCCAGCGCGCCTACATGCTGACCCCGTTGACCCTGGACCTGGCCGCGGTGCGCGAGCAGCTGCGCGACACCGCCGCCGGCATGGCCGGGCGCGAGACCGCGCTGGGCGATGCGATCGGCCTGGCGGTGAAGCGCCTGCGCGAACAGCCCGAGGGCCAGCGGGTGCTGGTGCTGCTGACCGACGGCGTGAACACCGCCGGCGTGCTGCCGCCGCTGAAGGCGGCCGAGCTGGCCGCCACCGAACGCGTGCGCGTGCACACCATCGCCTTCGGCGGCAGCGGCGGTGGCTTCTCGCTGTTCGGCGTGCCGGTCCAGCCCGGCGAGGACGTGGACGAGGACACCCTGCGCGCGGTCGCGGAGGCCACCGGCGGCCGTTTCTTCCGCGCGCGCGACGCCGACGAGCTGGCCGGCATCTACGCCGAGCTGGAGCGCCTGGAACCGGTGGACGTGGACGCCGCCCCGGTACGCCCGCGGCGGGAGGCCTATGCCTGGCCGCTGGCCGGCGCCCTGGCCCTGGCCCTGCTGGCCTTCGCCATGCCGGCAGGCCGCCGGCGCGAAGCAGGGGGCGCGGCGGCATGAGCGCATGGCTGCCGTTGCTGCATTTCCAGCGCCCGCTGTGGCTGTGGGCGCTGCTCCTGCTGCCGCTGCTGTGGGTTGCCTGGGGCCTGCGCCGCGACCGCGACTGGCGCGGGGTGGTCGATCCGCACCTGCTGCCGGCGCTGCTGGTGCCGGGGCAGGGCCGCGCCTGGCTGCGCCTGGCCGGGGTTTCGCTGGCCCTGCTGCTGGCGATCCTCGCCCTGGCAGGGCCAGGCTGGCGCCAGCAAGGGCAGCCGCTGGTGCGCCCGCACATGCCGCTGGTGGTGGCGCTGGAACTGTCGGCCGCGATCGCCACCCCCGACCTGCCTCCCTCGCGCCTGGCGCATGCCCGGCTGAAGCTGGAGCGGCTGCTGCACCAGCGCCGCGGCGGCGAGATCGGCCTGGTCGCCTGGGCCGAAGATGCCTACACGGTGGCGCCGCTGACCGCCGACACCGGCAACATCGCCCTGTTCCTCGACGCGCTGGCGCCGGACGTGATGCCGGCGGACGGCCAGCGCGCCGACCGCGCGATCACCCAGGCCGCGACCCTGTTGCGCCAGGCCGGCTTCGAGCGCGGCCAGATCCTGCTGCTGGCCGCCGGTGCCGACGAACGCGCGCGGCAGATCGCCGCGGCCACCGCCGCTTCCGGTTACGAGGTCTCGGTGCTGGGCCTGGGCACGCCCGGGGGCGGCGCCTACCGCGATTCCAGCGGCAGGCTGCGTACTTCGCAGCGCGACGACGCGGCCCTGCGTGCGCTGGCAGCCGCCGGGCAGGGCCGCTACGCGCCGCTGGCCATGGGCGATGCCGACCTGCAGGCACTGGGCGTGCTGCAGCCGGTGGATGTGGAAGGAACGGCCGGGACGGACGGCGCGCTGGCCTGGCTGGACCAGGGCTACTGGTTGCTGCTGCCGTTGCTGCTGCTGGGCGCGCTGGCGTTCCGCCGTGGTGCACCGCTGCTGGCACTGGTGCTGTTGCTAGGCGCGCTGCCAGCGACGCCGGCGCTGGCGCAGGACAGCCCCTGGCTGCGTCCGGACCAGCAGGCGCAGCGGCAGCTGCAACGCGGCGTGGAGGCCTACCGCCGCGGCGACTTCGCCGCCGCCGCCGAGGCCTTCGCCGCCGCCGGCGCGCGCGGGGCCGAGGCGCAGTACAACCTCGGCAACGCGCTGGCGCGCCAGGGGCGTTACGAGGAGGCGTTGCAGGCCTACGACCGCGCCCTGGCCCAGGCGCCGGGCATGGAGGATGCGCGCGCCAACCGCCAGGTGGTCGAGGCGGCGATGCGCCGGCAGCCGCCGCAGGGCGGCGGCGGACAGTCCGGCGATGCCGGCCAGTCCGGCAAGGACCCGGCCGGGCGCGGCCGGGATCCGGCGGATGACCCGCGCGGCAATAGCCAGGCCGGCGGACAGGACGCGCCGCCGCAGCCACCGGCGCGGGAACGGCCGCGACCTGGCGGGGACGGCGAGGGCGGCCAGGAGGACGCAGCGCAAGCCCGCGCCCGCCAGGAGCAGGCCGACCGCGAGCAGCGCGAGCGCATGCGCCAGGCGCTGGAGCGGCGCGGCCAGGAAGAAGGACAGGCGCAGCCGGCGGACGCCGGCGGGGAGGAACAGCGCGCGCAGCGCGAGCAGCGCCAGGCGCACGAGGCCTGGCTGCAGCGCGTGCCGGACGATCCCGGTGGCCTGCTGCGCGCCAAGTTCCGGCTCGAGCATGAGCGCCGCCAACAGGAGGGACGATGAACGACCCGCTATACCCGCGGCGCGACCAGCGCACTTCGCGGCGGCTGCGCGGCGCCTGCCTGGCGCTGCTGTGGCTGCTGGCCGGCGTCGCCGGTGCCGAAACCCGCGCCTGGCTGGACCGCAGCCAGGTGCGCGAGGGCGAGACCGTCACCCTCAACATCCAGACCGACCAGCCCGGCGTGGCGCCGGACTACACGCCGCTGCAGGCCGACTTCGAGGTGGGCTCGCCGTTCCGCAGCGATACCGCCGGGCGTGGCGTGCTGTTTGGCGTGCGCCTGGTGCCGCGCCGCGCCGGCGCGCTGGAGGTGCCAGCGCTGCGGGTGGGCGCCGAACGCACGCCGCCGCTGGCGCTGCGCGTGGGGGGCGAGCGCCAGGATGCGCGCGGCGAGGTGTTCCTCGAGACCCGGGTCGAGGAGGAGGCACCGTGGGTGCAGCAAAGCGTCGGGGTCAGCGTGCGCCTGTACTTCGCCACCCCGCTGCTGTCCGGCGAACTGACCCAGGAGCCACCCGAAGGCGCCTCGCTGCAGCGCGTGGGCGACGATGCCACCGGGCGCGAGCGCATCGGCGGCCGCGACTACCAGTACGTGGAGCGGCGGTTCCTGCTGGTGCCCGAGCGCAGCGGCCCGCTGGAGGTGCCGGCGCCGCGGTTCCGCGGCAAGGCCGCGCCGCGGTTCTTCGACGACTTCTTCGGCACCGACCGCACCCTGGCCGCCAGCGGCCAGCCGCAGCGGCTGCAGGTGCGCGCGCAGCCGCCCGGCGCGCCGCAGCCGTGGCTGCCGCTGCGCGACCTGCGCCTGCGCTACCTGCAGCCGCCGTCCGCCGCGCGCGCCGGCGAGGCGCTGGAACTGGCGGTCGAGGCCCGCGCCGAAGGCGCCTCCGGCGCGCAGCCGCTGGACCTGCCGGTGCCGCAGGTGGAGGGCGCCCAGGTGTTCGCCGAACGCGCCGAGACCACCGAGCGCTTCGTCGACGGCCGGCCGCAGCTGACCGTGGTGCGCCGCTTCGCGGTGGTGCCGCTGCGCGCGGGGCCGCTGCGGATCCCCGGCCTGGCGGTGGACTGGTGGGATGCAGGCGCCGGGCAGGCGCGCCAGGCGACCCTGCCGGACCTGGAACTGGAGGTGGCCGCGGCCGCACCCGGGCGCGCCCTGCCGGCGCCGGACGGGGCCGTGCCGGCGCCGGCAGGCGAGACCACCCAGGCGTTGCCGGCGACCCTGGCCGGATCCGCCGAAGGCGCCGCCTGGCGCTGGCTGGCCCTGGTCCTGGGCCTGCTGTGGCTGGCCACCCTCGGCTGGGCGCTGTGGCTGCGCGCGCGCCAGCGCCGCCGCACGGCATCGCCCGTCCGCGCGGGACCCGGCGTGGTGCCGACCACCGCCAAGCTGCGCCGCGCCCTGGACACGGAAAGCTTCGGCGAGGCGGTGCGCCTGCTGCAGGCGATGGCGCGGCCGCCGGCGGCCGACCTGGACGAAGTGGTCGGCCGCCTGGCCGATCCGGTGCAGCGCGAGGCCTTGCAGGCCATGCGCCGCGCGCTGTGGGCCGGCGACGGCGATCCGGCCGGCGCGCGCCTGGCGCTGCGCGCGGCGTTCCGCGACGGGCCGCGCTGGGCCGGCGCGGCCGCGGCCGGCGCCGAACCGCCCTTGCCGCCGCTGTACCCGCCCGCGCGGGACGCCTGAGCGCGTCTGCTAACCTGCCGGTTTCGCACGTTTCCAGGAATACCGCATGACCTCCAAAGGACGCCCCTGGCCCATGCCGCTGAAGATGGGCGTGGGCTTTGCCGCCGGCCTGCTGCTGGGCCTGGTGGTGCACCTGACCGCCGGCGCCGATGCCGCTTGGGTCCAGGCGTTCACCCGCTACGTCACCACCCCGGCGGCGGGGCTGTTCCTCAACCTGATCTTCATGCTGATCGTGCCGCTGCTGTTCTCGGCGCTGGTGCTGGGCATCGCCGAGATGGGCGACATCCGCGCGCTCGGCCGGATCGGCTGGAAGACCCTGGCCTACACCGTGGTGCTGTCCGGCGCGGCGGTGCTGCTGGGGCTGGTGCTGGTCAACCTGCTGCGCCCGGGCGCCGGCGTCGACCCGACCCTGGCCTCGCAGCTGCTGGCGCAGAACGCCGAGCGCAGCCGCGACATCGTCGCCAGCATCGAGTCGCAACCGCGCGGCATCGACATGCTGCTGTCGATCGTGCCCAGCAACGTCGTGGCCGCCGCCTCGGACAACGGCTCGATCCTGGCGCTGATGTTCTTCGCGCTGATGTTCGGCGTGGGCATGGTGCTGACCGACGACGACAAGGTCGCCACCCTCAAGCGCGGCATCGAGGGCATCTTCGAGATCTCCATGACCCTGATCGGGCTGGTGATCCGGCTGGCGCCGTACGCGGTGTTTTGCTTCATGTTCAACCTCGCGGCGATCTTCGGCTTCGACCTGCTGCTGCGGCTGGGCGCGTACGTGGGCGTGGTGGTGCTGGCGCTGGGCCTGCACATGTTCGTCGGCTACGGCCTGGCGGTGCGCATGGCCGGGCGCTCGCCGCTGAAGTTCTTCCGCGACATCCAGGAAGCGGCGGTGATGGCCTTCTCCACCGCCTCCAGCAACGCCACCCTGCCGACCGCGCTGCGCGTGGCCGACGAGATCGGCCTGCCGCGCAAGGTGTCGCGCTTCGTGCTGACCGTCGGCGCCACCGCCAACCAGAACGGCACCGCGCTGTTCGAGGGCGTGACCGTGATCTTCCTGGCCCAGTTCTTCGGCGTGGACCTGAGCCTGGGCCAGCAGTTCATGGTGATGCTGGTGTGCATCCTCGGCGGCATCGGCACCGCCGGCGTGCCCTCCGGCTCGCTGCCGGTGGTGGCGCTGATCTGCGCCATGGTCGGGGTGAACCCGATCGGCATCGGCCTGATCCTGGGCGTGAACCATTTCCTGGACATGTGCCGGACCACGCTCAACGTCAGCGGCGACCTGACCCTGGCCGCGCTGGTGGCCGCCGGCGAGCCGGAGGACGGCGGCGCCGCGGCCGGCCCGGAGGCGGCCACCTGAGGGCGACGGTTGCAGGCAAAACCGTGGCGGGAACGTTCCCTCGCCGGAAATGTCGGGAAACGCTGCGTTCAGGGCGCCAAATCAAGGGCTTGCGACGGGACAGGACGGGCGCGGGATGCAACAATGGCCGGCCCGCATCCCGCGGTTGCCATCGAACTAGCCGAATCCCACATGACGAAGCCGACCCGCCGCCAGCTCGCCAATGCCATCCGTTTCCTCGCCGCCGATGCGGTCGAGGCCGCCAAGTCGGGCCACCCCGGCATGCCGATGGGCATGGCCGACATCGCCGAAGTGCTGTGGAACGACTACCTGCGCCACAACCCGTCCAACCCGGACTGGTTCAACCGCGACCGCTTCGTGCTGTCCAACGGCCACGGCTCCATGCTGCACTACGCGCTGCTGCACCTGAGCGGCTACGACCTGCCGATCGAGGAGCTCAAGCGCTTCCGCCAGCTGCACAGCAAGACCGCCGGCCACCCGGAGCGCTACGAAACCCCGGGCGTGGAGACCACCACCGGCCCGCTGGGCCAGGGCTTCGCCAACGCCGTGGGCTTCGCCCTGGCGGAGAAGCTGCTGGCGCAGCGCTACAACCGCCCCGAATTCGAGGTCGTCGACCACCGCACCTGGGTGTTCATGGGCGACGGCTGCATGATGGAAGGCGTGTCCCACGAGGCCGCATCGCTGGCCGGCACCTGGGGCTTGGGCAAGCTCACCGCCTTCTGGGACGACAATGGCATCTCGATCGACGGCGAGGTGCACGACTGGTTCACCGACGACACCCCGGCGCGCTTCGAGGCCTACGGCTGGCACGTGGTGCGCGGCGTGGACGGCCATGACCCGGAGGCGATCAAGGCGGCGATCGAGCAGGCCATCGCGGTGGAGGACAAGCCGAGCCTGATCTGCTGCAAGACCACCATCGGCTTCGGTTCGCCGAACAAGGCCGGCAAGGAGGAATCGCACGGCGCGCCGCTGGGCAAGGACGAGGTCGAGGCCACCCGCAAGGCCCTGGACTGGCCGTATGCGCCGTTCGAGATCCCGCAGGAGATCTACGACGGCTGGCGCGCCAACGGCGCCGGCCAGCTGCGCCAGGCCGAGTGGGAGCAGCTGTTCGACAAGTACGCCAGGCAGTACCCGGCCGAGGCCGAGGAACTGGTCCGCCGCTCGCGCGGCGAACTGCCGGCCGACTTCGTGGCCCAGGCCGACGCCTTCATCGCCAAGGTCCAGGCCGAGGGCGCGACCATCGCCTCGCGCAAGGCCTCGCAGAACGCGATCGCCGCGTTCGCGCCGCTGCTGCCGGAGCTGATCGGCGGCTCGGCCGACCTGGCCCCGTCCAACCTGACCCAGTGGAAGGCCAGCAAGTCGGTGACCGTGGCCGACCGCGAGGCCAACTACGTGCACTACGGCGTGCGCGAGTTCGGCATGAGCGCGATTGCCAATGGCATCGCCCTGCACGGCGGCTTCCTGCCGTTCGACGCCACCTTCCTGGTGTTCAGCGACTACGCGCGCAACGCGCTGCGCATGAGCGCGCTGGTCCCGGCGCACGTGATCCACGTGTTCACCCACGACTCCATCGGCCTTGGCGAGGACGGCCCGACCCACCAGCCGGTCGAGCACCTGGCCTCGCTGCGCTACATCCCCAACAACGACGTGTGGCGCCCGTGCGACGCGGTCGAGTCGGCGGTGGCCTGGAAGCAGGCGATCCTGCGCAAGGACGGCCCGAGCGTGCTGGTGTTCAGCCGCCAGAACCTGCCGCACCAGGCACGCAGCGAGGAGCAGGTGAAGCTGGTCGAGCGCGGCGGCTACGTGCTGGCCGACGCCGAAGGCGGCAACCCCGACGTGATCCTGATCGGCACCGGTTCGGAAGTGTCGCTGGCGATGGAGGCCAAGGCGCAGCTGGACGCGGCCGGGATCAAGGCGCGCGTGGTGTCGATGCCCTCGACCACCGTGTTCGACCGCCAGGACGAGGCCTACCGCGAGTCGGTGCTGCCGAAGTCCGTGCGCAAGCGCGTGGCGGTGGAAGCCGGCGTCACCGACTTCTGGCGCAAGTACGTGGGCCTGGACGGCGCGGTCATCGGCCTGGACCGCTTCGGCGCCTCGGCCCCGGCCGGCGAGCTGTACAAGTACTTCAACATCACCACCGAGGCGGTGGTGGCCGCGGCCAGGGCGCTCTGAGTCCTGGCCATCCGTCGGCCGGGCCACGTGCCCGCCCGACGGAACCGCGATGCAAAGGGAAGGGGACGCGCAGGCGTCCCCTTTCCGTTTCCGGTCAGCGCCGGCCGAACTGCGCGACCAGCCAGGCGTCGATGGCGGAAACCCCGCCCGGCAGCGCCGGCAGGCGCGCCCAGTGCAGGCTCTCGATCTCCGGGTCCAGGGCGTGGCCGTGGCGCCGCTGCAGGCCGCGGGTCGCGAACAGCAGGCCGGTCAGCGGCCATGGCGAGCGAGGCGAGCGGATGCGCAGCCAGCCGGCGGGCTCCAGCGCGCCGGCGGCGTGGCCGGTTTCCTCCAGCAGTTCGCGCGCGGCCGCGCGCAGCGGCGGCTCGCCGGGATCGACCCAGCCGCCGGGCAGTTCCAGCACCTGGCGCGCGGCATTGCGCACCAGCAGGATCCGGCCGAGGTCGACCGCCAACACCAGGACGAAGTCCGGCGCCGCGCCCGGCGCCCGGCCGCGGCCGGCGGCGAGCAGCACTTCGCCGCGCTCATTGCAGGGCGGCGGTTCGGGGACGGGGATCGGTGCGGATGCGGACACGGTTCGCGTTGCGGGCAAGGCCACGAACAACGGTCCGGGGCGTGCGCATTGTGGCCGAAGCCGGCGCCGGCGGACATGCCGCCGGCGCTGCCCGCCCGCCACCACGTGCCGGTGGCTTGCCTGCCCGCGGATGCGGGTGCGGCTCAGTGCGCGGCCGGCTTGTCGTGCTTGCTGCCGCCGCGGCAGCGCGGCGACTCCGGCACGCTGGCGTCGGCCTCCCATTCGGCCGGGGTGTAGGTGTGCAGGGCCAGTGCATGGATCTGCTGCATCAGCCCGCCCATGGCCGCGTACACCGCCTGGTGGCGCTGCACCGGGCGCTTGCCGGCGAAGGCCTCGCTGACGATCACCGCCTTGTAGTGGGTCTCCAGGCCGCGGCTGTGCATGTGGCTCTCGTCCAGCACCTCCAGGTGCAGGGGCTGCAGGGCGGCGAGGGCCTGGCGGATCTGGTCGGCGCGGGTGCTCATGGGCGGTGGCGTGGTGGAAGTCGCTAACAGGATGGAGGCGGATTGGCCGGGTTCAAGCGGACGGCCGCCCTGCCGGCGCGGGGGGCGTGCGGCAAGGCGCATCCCGGGCAGCTTCAGGGCGCCGGCAGCGGCAGGTCGGGTGCCGGCTGGCGCAGCAGGTGGCGGCGGACCGCAGCGCGTGCCGGCGCGTCCCATTCCGGGCGCCAGGCGCAGTGCGCCGCGCTCTCCACCTCCGCGTGGTAGCCAAGGTTGCCAGTGGCGCCGAGCAGTCCGTACACCTCCCGTGCCGCCAGCACGCTGGCGCGTGCGGCCGGCGCACCCAGCCAGGCGATATGTGGGTTGTCCAGCACCAGCAGGCCGCGTGGCGCGACCAGGGCCAGCACCTGGTGCTGGTCCACCGCCAGCCGCCGCGGGTCGTCGGCGTAGGTGCCGAACGCGTCGCCCAGCCAGGGCTGCTCGCCAAAGGCGCTGGTGGCCGGCTGCGCGCCCTCCGGTGCGTGGCGCCAGGTGGGCACGCCACCAGCGCCGGATTCGATCGGCACGGTCAGGGCCACGCGCGGGTCGAAGGCGCCGGCCGCCAGCGCTCCCTTGCCGTGGCGCGAGCAGCCGCTGACGCCGATCGCATCGGCGCGCAGCAGGCGGCCGTCGTCGGCGGCGATCACATCGATGACCCGGCTCACGCCCCAGGCCCAGGCCATCAGCGTGCCGGTGCCGGCGACCTCGTCGCCGTACAGGCGGTAGAACGCGCCCTCCTTGCGCCGCCCCTGGCCGGTCTCGGCACCGATGTCGGTGCTGGGGAACTCGATCCAGGCCACGCCCTCGCTGGCCAGCAGTTCCGGGCTGACCCCGGCCACCCCGGCCATCACCAGCATCGCCGGGAAAGGTCCCTCGCCCGGGGGCAGGTGCAGGCGCGCGGCGAAGCGCTCGCTGCGGCCGCCGTGGCGCACCTCGACCTCGATCCGCTCCGGGGTGACCGTGCCGGCCACCGCCTCCGGTGCCGGCCCCTTGCTGCCGTAGACCTGGGCCTCCAGCGCATGCAGGGTCTGCTGTCGCAGGCAGTGCCATTGCCCCGGTTCATGCGCGCGGCTTCCATCGGGCAGGCGCAGCGGATCGGGCAGTTCCGCCTGCAGGCCGGCTGCGGGTGGCAGGACCGGGCAGTCGCGGGCCTCGTCACCGGCCGCGGAGGCGGCCGCGCCGTGCCAGGCCAGCAGCAACAGGCCCGCAAGCAGGGGCCGACTCGGGTTCCAGCGCATGCGTTCTCTCCATCCCCGGTACGGGGGGATCATGCCAGCGCCCGAGGGCTTGACGCGGGCTTGCGTTTACGCTTGTAATCCAATCTCGATTACAGGCGTAAACGGAGGTCCGCATGGCGCACGAACCGATCCCCGTAACCGATGCAGAGGCCACGGTCATGGAAGTGCTGTGGCAGTCCAGCCCGCGCAGCTCCGAGGACGTGGTCGCGGCGGTGGCACCGGCCACCGGCTGGGCCGAGCCCACCATCAAGACCCTGCTCAACCGCCTGCTCAACAAGGGCGCGATCAGCGCCGAGCGCGAGGGCCGGCGCTACCTCTATTCGCCGGTGCTGAGCCGCGAGGCCTGGGTGGAGCAGCAGAGCGAAGGCCTGCTGGCCCGCCTGTTCGGCGGCCGGGTGGCGCCGTTGGTGGCGCATTTCAGCGAGCGCGGCCGGCTGTCGGCCACCGACATCGCCGAGCTCAAGCGCCTGGTGTCGCGGCTGGAGGAGGGCGGGGACGATGGACGCTGAGCTGGTCCTGCTGTTGCGCGCCACCCTGGCCCTGACCGTGGCCGGCGCGCTGGTGCTGGCGCTGCGCCGTCCGGCGCGCGCGCTGTGGGGCGCGCAGGGAGCCTACCTGCTGTGGACTTGCGTCCCGGTCGCGGTGCTGGCCGCGTCGTTGCCGAAGGGCACCACGCTGCCGCTGCCGGTGGCCGCGGCCTGGCTGGAGCCGGTGCAGGCCGGCGTGGCCGCCGCGGCCGCAGCCACGTCGCCGGCCTGGCGGGCCTGGCTGCTGCCGCTGTGGCTGGCCGGCGTGCTCGCCAGCGCCGCGCTCATGGCCTGGCAGCAGTGGCGTTTCCGGCGCGCGCTGGGGCCGCTGCAGGCGCGCGCGGACGGGCTGTTCCAGGCCCGCGGCAACCACCCGGCGCTGCCGGCGGTGGTGGGCCTGCTGCGGCCGCGGATCGTGCTGCCGGCCGATTTCGAGCGGCGCTACAGCGCGGCCGAGCGCGAGCTGGTCCTGCAGCACGAACGCCTGCACGTGCGCCGCGGCGACCTGCCGGCCAATGCACTGGCCGCGCTGCTGCGCTGCCTGTTCTGGTTCCACCCGCTGCTGCCGGCCGCGCTGCGGCGCTTCCGCCACGACCAGGAACTGGCCTGCGATGCCGCGGTGATCGCGCGCCATCCCCGCCAGCGGCGCGTGTACGGCGAGGCCATGCTCAAGGCGCAGCTGCCGCACGCGCCGCTGCCGCTGGGTTGCCACTGGCCGCCGCTGCATGCGCTCAGGGAGCGGATCGAATTGCTGCGGCGCCCGGCGGCGTCACCGCGGCAGCGGCTTGCCGCCGCGCTGGCGGCGTGCGTGCTCGCCTGCGGCATCGGCGGCCTGGCCTGGGCCGCGCGGCCGGCCGCGGCCGCCGCGCAGGAGGGGGACTGGCTGCCGGTACCGGCAGCCTTCATGCCGCCGCCGCGCTATCCGAAGGAGGCCGCCGAGGCCGGGATCGCCGGCGAGGTGAGCCTGCTGCTGGACCTGGCCGCCGACGGCAGCGTGGCGGCGGTGGAAGTGGAGCGCGCCGCGCCGGCCGGGGTGTTCGAGGCCGCGGCGGTGGAAGCGGCGCGGCAGTGGAAGTTCAGGCCGGACGCGGACGACGGCGTGGCCAGGGTCCGCCGCGTGCGCGTGCCGATCAGTTTTGCCCCGGACAAGCGGGCCACGGACCAGGGAGGCCAGGAATGACGATGCGGTTCCATCACGCTTGCGGCGGCGGACGTGCCGCGCGGTGGCTGTGCGGCGGCCTGCTGGCGCTGGCCGCGGCCGGTTGCGCCAGCCGCGGCGGGATCGACGAGGCCCAACCCGATGCCAGCGCCGGCGTGGGCCAGCGCATGATCGTGCCGACTACCGACACCCGTTACGAGCTGGCACCCCACCAGGGCTTCGTGTTCCCGCGGATCCTGGCCAACGACAGCCCGGCGTTCCCGGCGCACTACCGCCCGCCCAGTCCGTTCTCCGCGACCCTGTGCGTGTCGCTGGCGGTGGGCGAGGACGGCGAGGTGCGCAACGTGCACCTGGTCGGCGCGCCGGGCTGCATCGCGCCCGAGGAAGCACCGGAACCGCTGGGCACGGCGGTGCTCGAAGCGGTCGCGGCCTGGGAATTCGAGCCGGCATTGCTGTGCGAATACCCGGACGCGGCCACCCGCAACCGCGACTGGAACGGGGGCGGCTGCACCGGCGCGGTGAGCGCGGTCAAGCCGGTGCCGGTCACCCTGGCCTGGGCCTTCACCTTCGAGCTGCAGCAGGGCCAGGCGCGGGTTTCCAACCGGCGGTCCTCGCCCTGACTACTGCCCCAGCATTTCCGGGCGGAACAGGCGGCGCCGGCTGGTTTCATCGCCGGACAGCATGAAGCGGCCGTCGCCGCGGTAGTGCACGGTGCGCGGGCGCTGCGGCCGCGCCGCCACGTGCGCGCGCACGACCTGCCACACGAACAGCGGGTAGTCGTCGTTGAGGTGGGTGCGGCGCAGGCGGCATTCGAAGCTAGCGTGGCATTCGCCGATCAGCGGCGCACCGACCAGCTCGGCCGCCTGCGCGGTCAGGCCGAAGCGCTGGAACTTGTCGACCTGCGCGCTGCTGCAGTTGCTGATGCCGACCACCGCGTCCAGCAGCGGCGCGGTGGGCAGGTTGATCACGCACTGGCGGCTGCGCCGTGCCAGCGCATGGCTGGTGTTGGCGTCCCAGATGTAGGTGCCGACCAGGTCGTAGCCGAGCATCATGTGCCAGCCGCAGGTCATGATCGCGCGCTGGCCCTTCCACGCGGTGGTGACCAGCACCACCGGGCCGGGCTCGAGGAAGCGCCGGATCTTCTCCACCGGGAACGCGGTCTTGCGGGGCAGGGCCATGCTCGGCTCCTTCGTGGACGCCGCCAGCCTGCGCACGCGCGCGGCAACGGCGCGTCAATCCAGCACGTGGATGGCGTCGGCCAGGCGCCGCACTTCGTCGGGATGGTGGCTGACGTAGAGCATCGGCAGGCGCACCTCGTCGCGCACCTTCCGCAGCCACGGGATCAGTTCCTCGCGGCGCGCCGGGTCCAGCGCCGACAGCGGCTCGTCGAACAGCAGCACCGCCGGCTGCGACAGCAGGGCGCGGCCGATCGCCACGCGCTGCGATTCGCCGCCGGACAGGTGGCGGGTGCGCCGGTCCAGCAGGTGGCCGATGCCCAGCAACTCGACCACCGCGTCGAAGGCGAAGCCGGCCTGGCCGCCGCGGTGGCGGCCATAGAGCAGGTTGCGGCGTACGTCCAGGTGCGGGAACAGGCGCGCGTCCTGGAACACGTAGCCGACCTGGCGGCGATGGGTGGGCACGTCGATGCCGCGCGCGCTGTCGTACAGCACGCGGCCGTCGATCTCGATGTAACCCGATTCCGGCCGCACCAGCCCGGCGATGGCATTGAGCACGCTGGTCTTGCCGGCACCGGACGGGCCGGCGAGCGCCAGCACCCGCGCCTGCTCGTCGATCCGCACGTGGCGCTGGAAGCGGCCGCGGCGCAGGTGGATGTCGACCTTCAGCATGGCGCGGCTCCGCGCATGGGCTGGTCCATGCTCATTCCTCCTCGCCCCCGCGCTGGCGCCGCACCAGCCATTCGGAGAACAGCAGCGCGCCCAGCGAGATCACCAGCGCCACCGCGGCCAGGCGCCAGATCCCCGATTCGCCGCCCGGTACCTGCATCAGCCCGTAGATCGCCGAGGACAGGGTGCGGGTCTCGCCGGGGATGGCGGAGACGAAGGTGATGGTGGCGCCGAACTCGCCCAGCGCCTTGGCGAAGCCCAGGGCGGCGCCGGCCACCAGGCCCGGCCAGGCCAGTGGCAGGGTCACGGTGAGGAATACCCGCCACGGCGCCGCGCCCAGGGTGGCCGCGGCCTGCTCCAGGCGCCGGTCCACGTTCTCGATCGACAGCCGGATCGCGCGCACCATCAGCGGGAAGCCCATCACCGCGCAGGCCAGCGCCGCGCCGGTCCAGCGGAAGGCGAGGCTGATGCCGAAGGTGTCCTCCAGCCAGCGCCCGGCCGGGCCCTGCTGGCCGAACAGCACCAGCAGCGCGTAGCCCATCACCACCGGCGGCAGCACCAGCGGCAGGTGCACCAGCGCGTCCAGCAGCGACTTGCCGGGGAAGCGCCGGCGCGCCAGCAGCCACGCCACCGCCACCCCGAACGGCAGGCTGGCGAGGGCGGCCACGGCGGCCACTTTCAGGCTCAGCGCGATGGCGGTGATCTCGTCCTGGGTGAAGCCGGGCAGGGCCATGCTCAGTCCTGGGGATGGAAACCGTGCCGGGCGAAGATCGCCCGCGCCTGCGGCCCGGCCAGCCAGCGCACGAATCCGCGCGCGGCGGGCGTGGCCGGCGCCACCGCGGCGACCGGGTAGATGATCGGCGGATGGCTGCCGGCGGGGAAGGTCGCCACCACCTGCACCCGCGGCTCGGCGCGGGCGTCGGAGGCGTAGACCACGCCCAGCGGGGTCTCGCCGCGGGCCACCAGCATCAGCGCCACGCGCACGCTCTCCGCCTCGGCCAGCCGGCCCTGGACCGCCGGCCAGTGGCCCAGCGCCTGCAGCGCCTGGCGCGCGTACTTGCCGGCCGGCACCGTCTGGGTCTGCGCGACCGCCAGCCGGCCCTTGCCCAGGGCCGCCGCCAGGGCGCCGGGCCGGGCCAGGTCCACCGCCGGCGCCGCCGCGGTGCGCGGGGCGACCAGCACCAGGGTATTGCCTAGCAGTTCCTGGCGACTGCCGGGATCGATCCGCCCGCGTTGCTGGAGGTAGTCCATCCAGGCATCGTCGGCGGAGAAGAACACCTGCGCCGGCGCGCCCTGCTCGATCTGCCGGGCCAGGGTGGAGCTGGCCGCGTAGGACACGCGCACCGGCACGCCGGTGGCCTGGCGGTAGGCGGCGGCCGCCTCGTCCAGCGATTCCTGCAGGCTGGCCGCGGCGAACACCGTCAGCGGCGCGCCGCCGGCCGCGGATGCGCCGCTGCCCGCCGCCAGGCCGGCGACGGCCAGCGCGGTGGTGGTACACAGGCGCAGCAGGAGGCTCGGCTTGGACATGGCGTTTCTCCGGTGGGGTTGCGGCGAAAGCGATGCGGTCGGGCCGGGCGGCGGCCGGGTTATCCGGGATCGCCCAGGGTGGCTTCCAGCACCTCGGCCAGGCGCGCCGCACCCAGGCGCAGCTGCGCCTCCTGGGTCGGCAGGTGCGCGTCCACGTAGGCATCGTCGACCACGTGGCCCTGCGGGTACACCCCGGGGGCGAGGCCGGTGCGGCAGGACTGCTCGACCCAGGGCAGCGGGAAGCCGGGGCGCGGCGGGCGGCCGACCGGTTCGACCGCCGGCGCGGGCAGGGTGCGCAGGCGCTGCAGCCAGGCCTCCTCGTCCAGCCGCCGGGTGGCGAGCAGGCCGCTGTCCCACAGCGAGTGCAGGTTGCTGCCCTTGCCGCGGTAGTTGACCTGGTAGTTGTTGCCGCCGCGGTCGTGGCGGTAGCCGGCGTGCAGCGGCTGGTGCGCGTCGCCGGCCAGGTGCACGACGAACTTCAGCGCCTGCAGGCGCTCCGCGTCGCTGCGGCTACGGTCGGCGAGGATGCGCGCCTGCGCCTCGAGCGCCTCGTTCACGCAGTTGCCGTCGGGGCAATGGGCCTGGCGCTCGTAATGGCAGTCGGCCTCGCCGATGTTGACGTAGTGCCAGGCGGCGGTGCGCCGGCCCAGCACCGGATCGGACCCGCGCAGGTTGTCGGCCCAGTTGGCGATTCCGGCCAGGCCGGGTTCGGGCTCGCCGCGCAGCAGGCGCTGGGCTTCGGCGCGCGCGGCCGGCGAGAGCTGTTCCTCGGCCAGGCGCGCCACCAGGCGGTGGCCGAGCGGTCCCCAGGCCTGCGCCGGCAGGGCCACGGACAGCAGCAACAGGAAGCCCGGCAGCCACGCGGAGTGGCGCCGGGCGCGGATCGGACGGGTGGAAGCGGTGCGGGACGTCATCGGCCAACTTTAACCGACTGTCCCGCACCACCGCCTTTCCCCGCCAAGGGAAGCGTTGTCGCTCAGAACTTCATGACGTAGGACGCGCCGTACACCAGCGGGTCGATGTTGGCGGTGCCGAGCTTGGCGCCGTCGACCTTGACGTCGGTGTCGATGTCGGCCCAGCGCACGTCGACGCGCACCGAGGCCTTCTCGCTGACCTTGAAGTCCAGGCCGGCGTGCGCGGCCAGGCCGAAGGAATCGTCCAGCTTCAGCTTGGTGCCGGCCAGGGCGCCGGTGGTGTCCTCGCTGAAGAAGGTGGTGTAGTTGATGCCCACGCCCAGCAGCGGCGAGACCTTGCCGGCGCTGTTGAAGTGGTACTGCAGGGTGATGGTCGGCGGCAGGTGCTTGGTCTGGCCGACCTTGCCCACGCCCTTGACCGCGATCTCGTGCTTGAACGGCAGCGCACCCAGGACCTCGACGCCGAGGTTGTCCTTGACGAAGTACTCGAAGGTCACGCTGGGCTTGGCGTCGCTGTCGATGGCCAGCGGCAGGGTACCGTCGGCCAGCTTGCCGTTGTCGGACTTCGGGTCGACCTGGTGCAGGCCCACGCCCAGGGTCCAGTCGCCGGCGGACTGGGCGAAGGCCGGGGCGGCGGCGACGGCGGCAAGGGAAGCGGCAAGCAGCGGGAGAAGCTTGTGTTTCATCGGTAACACTCTGCGTGTTGGGTGTGGCGGGAAGTCTCCGCCCGGTCCCCGGGGCGCGCCTTGATTCCAGTCAAGCCGGGCGCAGGTGGCGCCGGTGCCGGTGCGCTAGAATGGCCATCCGCTGCATTACCCCCTTCATCCACCACGGGCCGCGCCCCGGCGCGGCGTCAGGAGTCATCAGAATGGCGATCAAGGTAGGCATCAATGGCTTCGGCCGCATCGGCCGCAACGTTCTGCGTTCTGCCGTGCAGAACTTCGGCGACGACATCGAGATCGTGGCGATCAACGACCTGCTGGAGCCCGACTACCTGGCCTACATGCTGAAGTACGACTCCGTGCACGGCCGCTTCAAGGGCGAGGTGCAGGTCGAGGGCAACACCCTGGTCGTCAACGGCAGGAAGATCCGCCTGACCCAGGAGCGCGACCCGGCCAACCTGAAGTGGGACGAGGTGGGCGCCGAGGTGGTGATCGAGTCCACCGGCCTGTTCCTGGACAAGGACAGCGCGGGCAAGCACCTGGCCGCCGGCGCGAAGAAGGTGATCATGTCGGCCCCGTCCAAGGACGACACGCCGATGTTCGTCTACGGCGTCAACCACGACACCTACGCCGGCGAGGCGATCATCTCCAACGCCAGCTGCACCACCAACTGCCTGGCGCCCCTGGCCAAGGTGATCCACGACAAGTGGGGCATCAAGCGCGGCCTGATGACCACCGTGCACGCCGCCACCGCCACCCAGAAGACGGTCGACGGCCCGTCCAACAAGGACTGGCGCGGCGGCCGCGGCATCCTCGAGAACATCATCCCGTCCTCCACCGGCGCGGCCAAGGCGGTGGGCAAGGTGATCCCCTCGCTCAACAAGAAGCTCACCGGCATGAGCTTCCGCGTGCCGACCTCGGACGTGTCGGTGGTCGACCTGACCGCCGAGCTGGAGAAGCCGGCGACCTACGAGGAGATCAAGGCCGAGATCAAGGCGCAGAGCGAGGGCGCGCTGAAGGGCATCCTCGGCTACACCGAGGACAAGGTGGTGGCCACCGACTTCCGCGGCGACACCCGCACCTCGATCTTCGACGCCGACGCCGGCATCCAGCTCGACCCGACCTTCGTCAAGCTGGTGGCCTGGTACGACAACGAGTGGGGCTACTCCAACAAGTGCCTGGAGATGGCCCGCGTGGTGGCCGGCAAGTAAGCCGCACCGCAAGCGCTGCAAAGGACGAGCCCCGGCCCTGCCGGGGCTTGTTCTTTGCGCCGGCGGCGGCTGCCTAGAGCGCCTGCAGGATCAGCGAGTGCCAGCCGCTGCGGTAGGTCTCGTAGCCCGGCGAGGCCGCGTGCGCGACGCAGTGCGGGCGGCCCTGGAACTCCACCACCCGTGCCGCGAGCGGCTGGCGCAGCAGTTCGTCGCGCCCGGGGAAGTCGATCACCTCCTGCAGGATGCGCCCGGCCGAGTCGGCCAGCACCCGGCCCTGGCCGTCGACGATGCATGCCCGGCTGCGCGTCCATTCCTGCTGCGACAGCGGAGTACGCTGCACCACCGTCTGCGCCAGCGCGTCCCAGCGGAACACGATGCCGAGCACGCCCAGCAGGCGGCCGTCGACGCGTCCGCCCTCGCGCACGCCGCAGGCGTAGACCAGCACCCGCTCGCCGCCGGCCAGCGCACTGGCATGCACCTCCTGGAAGCCGAATTCCTCGCCGCTGGCGCAGCGCCTGGCGCTTTCGAACCAGGGCGCGTCGCGCACGTCCATGCCGGCGGAGCGGTACTGGCCGGGGCGGCCGTTGGCCAGCACGCACCCGTCCAGGCCGACCAGCACCAGGTCGAAGTACACCGTGTACGAATCCAGGATCTGGCCCATGCGCCGCGAGGCGTGCGCCAGTTCCTCCGCGGTGGCGCCCGGGCGCGCGGCCGCGACCACCGCCGCGTCGGTCGCCCACCAGCGCACGTCGCAGCTGCGCTCGTAGAGGTTGCGGTCGATCAGATCGATGTTGACCAGGGCCAGCCCGGCCAGGCGCGTATGCCGCACCTCGTCCTCCAGCCGCGCCAGGGTAGCCTGCATGTCGGCGCGGGTGGCCTCGGCGCGGCGGTCGATCTCGCCGGCGGTCTCGGCCACCCGGCGCGAGAGCGCATCCATCTCCTGCGCGATCACCGCGAAGCCGCGCCCGGCCGCGCCCATGCGCGCCGATTCCACGCGCGCGTTCATCGAGATCACCAGGGTGGTGCGGTTGATTTCCTCGATCCGCCGCAGCGATTGCCGCAGCTCGCCCAGCATGCGGCCGGACAGGCCAGCCACGGAACGGATGTGGTCGTCGACGCTGGCCTGGGCAGGCGTGGCTGGCGTGTTCATGCGGGGATGGGGGACGGTTTCATATGAAAGATGACCGGGCTTCATCGGCCCGCCGCGACCGGACTTGAGCCGGGCCGCCGGCAAGCCAGGACGCTCCGGTAGCATGCCCGCAGCGCCTGCCGGGGAGGGGCGGCCCATCCATGACGGGGGATAGCTTGGAAGCGATCATCGTGCTGGTGGTGTTGGCGGTACTGGCGGTGCCGGTGCTGCTGGGCGTGCTGGGCCTTGCAGTGCTCGGCCTGCGCCGGCGGGTGGCGGAACTGGAGCGTGCGCTTGCCGCCCTGCGCCCGCCGGCGCCGACGGGCATGGCGGCCTCGCCACCACCCGCGGAAGCCGCGCATGCACCGGCGGCCGCGGCGGGTTCCGTGGCGGCGGCCGTGCCGTCCACCGCGGCCGGCTTACGCCCGTCCGCGGCACCGCCACCGCTGCCACCGGCCGGAACGGCAGCGGCGCATGCCGGCGGCGACGCGGGCGCGCCGCGCGTCCCCGCGGAGAACGTGCTGCTGCGCGTGGTCAAGCGCTGGTTCACCGTGGGCAACGTGCCGGTGAAGATCGGTGTGCTGGTGGCGCTGGCCGGCGTGGCGGCGCTGCTGAAGTACGCTTCCGACCAGGGCCTGTTGCAGTTGCCGGTGGCGCTGCGCCTGTCCGCCGTGGCCGCGGCGGCGCTGCTCGCACTGGGCTTTGCCTGGCGCCGGCGCGAGGGCAACCGGGTCTTTGCCCTGAGCGTGCAGGGCGGGGCGATCGGCACCCTGCTGCTGGTGGTGTTCGCGTCGTCCAGGCTCTACGGCCTGGTCGACGCCGGCCCGGCGTTCGCCCTGAGCGTGATCCTGGTCGCGGGCGCGGCCCTGCTGGCGGTGCTGCAGAACGCGCAGGCGCTGGCCGCGTTCGCCCTGCTGGCCGGCTTCCTGGCGCCGGTGTGGTTGTCCACCGGCGGCGGCAACCACGTCGCCCTGTTTTCCTACTACGCGCTGGTCAACGCCGCGGTGGTGGCGATCGCCTGGTTCAGGTCCTGGCGCCTGCTCAACCTGCTTGGCTTCGCGTCCACCTTCGGCATCGGCAGCCTGTGGGGCGCCAGCGCCTACGCGCCGGAGAAGTACGCCAGCACCCAGCCGTTCCTCGCCCTGTTCTTCGCGTTCTACCTGGTGGTGCCGCTGCTGTTCGCGCGGCGCCGGCCGGCGGGACGGCGCGACCTGGTCGACGGTTGCCTGGTGTTCGGCACCCCGCTGGTGGCGTTCTCGCTGCAGGCGGCGCTGCTGGAAGGCCAGCGCATGCCGCTGGCGTTCTGCGCGCTGGGCCTGGCCGTGCTGTACGCGATGCTGGCGCGGGCGCTGTTGCGGCGCTCCGGCTACGAGCTGCTGGCGCAGTCCTGGGCGGTGCTGGCAGTGGGCTTCGCCACCCTGGCGGTGCCGCTGTGCCTGAGCGCGCGCGCCACCGCCAGCGTGTTCGCGCTGGAGGGCGCCGGGCTGGTGTGGCTGGGCCTGCGCCGGCAGCGCTGGCTGCCGCAGGCCAGCGGCGTGGCGCTGCAGCTGTTGGCGGCGTTGGCGTTGCTGCCCGGCTTGGACAATGCGCACGGAGACCTGCGTGCCGTGTCCAATCCGACGGCGATGGGCATGTTCCTGCTGGCGCTGGGCGGCTGGGCCAGCGCCTGGGCGGCACGTGCCCATGGCCGGACCGTGCCGGCGGCACTGTTCTTCCTGTGGGGCACGGCGTGGTGGGCCGGCGACTGCGCGCACGAGATCGCGCGCTTCGCCGCTCCGGCCTTGCGCGCCGACCTGGCCCTGGTGCTGGCCGGCGCGACCGGCTGGCTGGCGGCGGAAGTCCATCGCCGCCGCCCGGCCGCATTGCTGGCCCAGACCCTGCTGGCGGCGGTCGTGCTGGCCGCGCCGGTGCTGTTCTGGCAGTCGGAGCGGCACCAGCATCCGCTGGGCGGGAGCTTCGGTGCGCTGGCGTGGCTGATGTTCGGCCTGCTGGGCCTGCGTGGGCTGGCCTGCCTGCGCCTGGATGCCGGCCGCAGTGCTGGCGCCGCGCAGTTGGCCTGGTGGCTGCTGTGGGCCCTGCTGGCATCGCTGGAGGGGCGCTGGGTCGCGCTCGAGGCCAGCCTCGGCCAGGGCTGGGAGGTCGCGCTGGCGGCCCTGCCGTGGCTGGTGCTGATCGCGCTCGCGCTGTGGCGCTGGGACTGGCTGGCGCTGCCGCGCGATGCCGCGGTCGCCGCACCGATGCGCACGCCGGTGTCGTGGTCCGGTTTCGCGGTCGCCGCCGCGATCTGGCTGGCGATGCTCAAGCGCCCGCTGTCCCCGGCGCCGCTGCCCTGGCTGCCACTGCTCAACCCGGGCGAGCTGGTGCAGCTGGCGACCCTGGGCCTGGGTGCGGCCTGGCTGGGCAGCAGGCATGCCGGGGCGCTGCTGCCGCGCTGGCGACCTGCGCTGCTGGCCGGCGGCGGCTTCCTGCTGCTGAGCGCCTCCACCCTGCGCTGCGTGCATTACTGGGGTGGCATCGGCTGGACCCCGGGCCTGCTGTCCAGCGCCCTGGCCCAGACCAGCCTGACCGTGGCCTGGAGCGTGCTGGGCGTGCTCGGCTGGGTGCTCGGTTCGCGCCGCGGCCAGCGCGGCCTGTGGCTGGCCGGCGCGGTGCTGATGGGTGTGGTCCTGGCCAAGCTGGTGCTGGTCGACCGCACCCACCTGGGCAACCTGGCCGGCATCGTGTCTTTCATCGCCTACGGCGTGCTGTGCATGATCGTCGGCTACCTCGCCCCGGCGCCGCCGCGCGCCGGGGACAACGTGGAGACGGACGCATGAGCAAACGATCCTGGTACGCACTGGCGCTGGTTTCCGTGCTGGCCGGAGGCGCACAGGCCAGCGCCCCGGCGCAGGACTATGCGCGGCAGTGGCCGCTGGCCCTGGGCCAGGACAACGCCGGGGCCTACCGGGTACTGCTCGACGAGGCGGTGTACCTGGGGGCGCACGAGCGCGGCCTGCGCGACGTGGAGGTATTCAACGCCCAGGGCCAGGCGGTGGCCGCGGCGGTGCTGTCGCCGGCGCAGCCGTTGGCGCAGGCGCCGCGTACCACGGGGCTGCCCTGGTTCCCGTTGCCGGCGCAGGACGGCGCCGGCAACGACATCCACCTGATCGCCGAGCGCGACGACGAGGGCAACATCCGCCGGGTGCAGGCGGGGTTCCCGGCGCGTACGCCCGCCGGCGGCGCCGGCAGCTGGCTGGTCGATGCCAGCCGCGTGCGCGAGCCGGTGCGCGCGCTGCTGCTGGAGTGGAAGACGCCATCGCAGCCGCTGCAGGCCGGCTACAAGGTCGAGGGCAGCGACGACCTGCGCAGCTGGCGCACGCTCAACGGCAGCACCACCCTGCTGGACCTGGAGCGCGGCGGCGAACGCCTGCGCCAGGGCCGCATCGCCCTGGATGGCCAGGCCCGCTACCTGCGCCTGCTGCCGCTGCGCGCCGGCCCCGGGCCGGAGCTTACCGGGGTCGCGGCCGAGCTGGCGCCGGCGGAGGCGCAGCTGCAGTGGGATTGGCAGGAGCTGCGCGGCGAGCGTCGCAGCGTGGCCGGGCGGGAGGGTTTCGAGTTCCGCCTGCCCGGACGCTTCCCGGTGGAGCGCGCCGACGTGCGCCTGCCGGACAACGCCGCGGTGCAGTGGACCCTGTACAGCCGCGAGGACCCCGACGCTTCCTGGACCTGGCGCGCCGGCCCCTGGGTTGCCTACCAGGTGGGCGACGACCGCGCCGGGGCGCGCTCGGAACCGCGCGCGCTGGCCGCGGCGGTGCGCGACCGGTACTGGCGACTGGTCCCGACGACCCCGGTGGGCGAGGGCATGCCGGTGCTGCGCCTGGGTTACCGGTCCGAGGTACTGGTGTTCCTGGCCCAGGGCCAGCCGCCCTACACCCTGGCCGCCGGCAGTGCCCGCCGCCAGCGCGGCGAGGCGCCAATCAAGCCGCTGCTGGACGCGCTGCGCGCCCAGCGTGGCCCCGACTGGGAGCCGGCCCCGGCCTACCTGGCCGGCGAGGCCCAGGAGCTGGCCGGCGAGCGCGCCCTGGAGCCGCTGGTCGAGCACGACTGGAAGAGCTGGCTGCTGTGGGCGCTGCTGGTCGGTGGCGCGGTGCTGGTGGCGCTGCTGGGAATGAGCCTGCTGCGGCAGCCGCCGCGGGCGCCCTGAGCGCCGGGTTTGCCGCCGCCACGTCCCGTCCCGGAAAATGCCCGCACCCGCGCGCCGCGCCGGCGCGACCCACCTTGATCCCCCACACAGAGACGTGAGCATGACGATCATCCGGATGACCGACCTCGACCTGACCGGCAAGCGCGTGCTGATCCGCCAGGATCTCAACGTGCCGATCGACAACGGTCGCATCACCTCCGAGCAGCGCATCACCGCCTCGGTGCCGACGCTCAAGCTGGCACTGGAGAAGGGCGCCGCGGTGATGGTCACCTCGCACCTGGGGCGGCCCAAGGAAGGCCAGTGGAGCGAGGCTGATTCGCTGGCGCCGGTGGCTGCGCGCCTGTCCGAGCTGCTCGGCGTGGACGTGCCGCTGGTGAAGGACTGGGTCGACGGCGTCGAGGTCAAGCCTGGCCAGGTCGTGCTGCTGGAGAACTGCCGCATGAACGTCGGCGAGGGCAAGGACGACGAGGCGCTGGCGAAGAAGTACGCGGCGCTGTGCGACGTGTTCGTGATGGATGCCTTCGGCACCGCGCACCGCGCCCAGGCCTCGACCCACGGCGTGATCCGCTTCGCCCCGGTGGCCGCCGGCGGGCCGCTGCTGATGGCCGAGCTGGATGCACTGGCCAAGGCGCTGGACAACCCGGCGCGCCCGCTGCTGGCCATCGTCGCCGGCAGCAAGGTCTCGACCAAGCTGGAGCTGCTGACCAACCTGGTCGGCAAGGTCGACCAGCTGATCGTCGGCGGCGGCATCGCCAACACCTTCATCGCCGCGGCCGGCTACAACGTCGGCAAGTCGCTGTACGAGGCCGACCTGCTGGAGACGGCGAAGAAGATCGCCGCCGATGCCCAGGCGCGCGGCGCGCAGATCCCGCTGCCGGTGGACGTGGTGGTGGCCCCGGTGTTCGCCGCCGACGCCCCGGCCACGGTCAAGCCGGTCGACCAGGTCGGCGCCGAGGACATGATCCTGGACATCGGCCCGCAGACCGCCGCGCAGTACGCCGGGCTCATCAAGTCCGCCGGCACCGTGGTCTGGAACGGCCCGGTGGGCGTGTTCGAGTTCGATGCCTTCGGCAAGGGCACCGAGACCCTGGCCCGCGCCATCGCCGAATCGAAGGCGTTCTCCATCGCCGGCGGCGGCGACACCCTGGCGGCGGTGGACAAGTACGGCATCGAAAAGGACGTCAGCTACATCTCCACCGGCGGCGGCGCCTTCCTCGAGTTCCTGGAAGGCAAGACCCTGCCGGCCGTGGCCGCCCTGCAGGCGCGCGGCGGCTGAGGCCTGGCGCGACCCAGCGCCCCTTGTGACCGGAAGCCGGCGCCGCGAAGGCGCCGGCTTTTCCTTTTGCGCACCGGACTTTTTATCCGCTGCTCCCGCCGAATGCGTTCTCCGGGCGCGTAGCTTCGGACGGCGCCGCGACAGGCCAGGCCTGCGGTGGCCGCCCGGGCGCACGTCCATGCGCGCACCCGCTACCGCGGCCACGGCCTGCCCGGCCTGGCAGGTCCTGCTGGCGCTTCGGGGGGCTTGGCCCGGCCACTCCTGGCCAAATGGCGCCTACGGTCTCGCCAGGCCTGCGGAACTTGACCGGGCGTCAACGAAGCTGGCCGACCTGACGCTCACCGAGGACGCCGTATCCGCGCATGCCGGGGCAAGTGGCACATGGACGTGCCACGGCCGCGCGTACGGACAGGACGTCCGTCCGCGCAGTGCACCGGCATGCGTGGATGCGGCGGCCCCCTCCGAAGCCAGCGCCCTTGCTCTTGCTCTTGCTGTTGCTGGAGCTGTTGCTGGAGCTGGAGCTGGAGCCGGCCAGGTTCCCTGCTAGAGTTCGCGCCATGCCTACCGAACGACCAATCGACCGCCTGCTGGCGATCATGGCCCGCCTGCGCGACCCGCAGGGCGGCTGTCCCTGGGACCTGGAACAGGATTTCTCCACCATCGCCCCGTACACCATCGAGGAGGCGTACGAAGTCGCCGACGCGATCGACCGCAAGGACCTGGCCGCGCTGAAGGACGAACTGGGCGACCTGCTGCTGCAGGTGGTGTTCCATGCGCAGATGGCCGCCGAACAGGGCGCGTTCGCGTTCGACGACGTGGCCAACGCGATCAGCGACAAGATGGTGCGCCGCCACCCGCACGTGTTCGGCGAGGCCAGCTTCGCCGATGCCGAGGAGCAGACCCTCAACTGGGAGGCGATCAAGCGCGCCGAGCGCCAAGCCGCCGGCGAGCAGGACACCTCGGCCCTGGCCGGCATCTCCCGCGGCCTGCCGGAATGGCAGCGCGCGGTGAAGCTGCAGTCGCGCGCCGCGCGCACCGGCTTCGACTGGCCCGGCCCGGAGCCGGTGCTGGAGAAGCTGCAGGAGGAGATCGCCGAGGTGCGCGCCGAGTTCGCGCGCGGCGACGTGGCCGCCAACCGCGAGCGCCTGGAGGACGAGATCGGCGACCTGCTGTTCGTCGCCGCCAACGTCGCCCGGCACGCCAAGGTCGATCCGGGCGCCGCACTGCGCCGCGCGAACCACAAGTTCGAACGCCGCTTCCGCGCGATGGAGGCACTGGCCGCGGCCGCCGGCACGCCGCTGCCGACCCTCACCCTGGAGCAACAGGAAGCGCTGTGGCAACAGGTCAAGCAGGCCGAACGCGAGGGCGCGGGGGCGGCGTGACCACCTTCGCGCTGTTTGTGGCCACCGCCATCGCCGAGATCCTCGGCTGCTGGCTGGTGTGGTCATGGCTGCGCAATGACGGTAGCGCCTGGCTGCTGCTGCCGGCGGCACTGAGCCTGGCGGTCTTCGCCTGGCTGCTGACCCTGCATCCGACGGCCACCGGGCGCGTGTACGCCGCCTATGGAGGGGTCTACATCGGCACCGCGCTGGCCTGGCTGTGGGCGGTGGACGGCGTGCGCCCCACCCGCTGGGACCTGCTGGGCGTGGCCCTGTGCCTGGCCGGGATGGCGGTGATCATGTTCGCGCCCAGGCAGGCCTGAGTACGCCGCATGCGGTTCAGTGCGAGGCCGCGCTGCCGCCGTCGTAGAACATCAGGAAGGCCGCGCCCACGATCAGGGCGAAGGCCGCGTAGTGGTTCCACTTCAGCGGCTGGCCCAGGTACCAGGCCGAGAAGCCGGCAAACACCACCAGGGTGATGATCTCCTGGATGGTCTTGAGCTGGACCACCGAGTACACCCCGCTGCCCATGCGGTTGGCCGGGACCATCAGGCTGTACTCGAAGAAGGCGATGCCCCAGCTGACCACGATCGCCATGAACAGCGGCGCGCTCTTGTACTTGAGGTGGCCGTACCAGGCGAAGGTCATGAACACGTTGCTGGCCAGCAGCAACAGCACCGGGACGAGGTAGTTCGACAGGGGCAGGGCGGGCATCGTCGGGCCGCAGGGCAGGGATGAGGCGCGCAGGATAATCCACCGCCGCGGCCCGGGCGGGCCGCGGCAGTGGCCTCAGTACTGGCGCAACGCCAGCATCGGCAGCGTGCGCAGGATGGCGCGGGTGCCCGACCAGCCGGCCACCAGGCTCAGCGCGATGCCGATCGCGCCGCCGCCCAGCAGCGCCGGCCACGGCGGCGACAGCGCCAGCTCGAACAACTGGCGCGAGACCAGCGCGCCGATCACCGCCGCCGCCGACACCGCCAGCAGCGCCGCGACCAGCCCCAGCATCCCGAACTCCACCAGTACCGCGCCGCGCAGCTGGCCATGGCGCGCGCCGAGCGTGCGCAGCACCGCGCTGTCGTAGCGGCGTTCGCCGGCGGTGGCCTGCAGCGCCGCCAGCAGCACCAGCACGCCGGCGGCCAGGCTGAAGCCCATCACCAGCTGCACCGCCTGGGCCACGCGTTCGATCACCTCGCGCACCCGCTCCAGCAACGCCTCGATCTCCAGCACCGAGACGTTCGGGAACTCGCGCACGACCGGCGCCAGCGCCGCGGTGCGGCCGGAGGGCAGGTGGAAGCTGGAAATCAGGTTGTATGGCGCATCGCCCACCGCGCCGGCATTGAGCAGGACGAAGAAGTTGACCCGGAACGAATCCCAGTCGGCCTTGCGGATGCTGGTGACGGTGAAGGTGCGTTCCTGTTCGCCCAGCTGCAGGGTCAGGCTGTCGCCCAGGCCGATGCCGTAGCGGCCGGCCCAGCCTTGTTCGATCGAGGCCTCGGCGGCGTCGGTGGTCTCGCTCCAGAACGCGCCTTCGAGCAGGGTGTTGGCCGGCGGGAACGTGTGGCGCCAGGAGAAGTTCACCGGGCGGTCGGCGTCGTTGCCGTCGTCGCCTTCGTCCACCGCGGTCCGCTGCGGCGGCTTGCCATTGATCGCGACCAGGCGACCAGTGCCGAACGGCTGCAGGTCCGGATCGGCCACGCCCATTCCGCGCAGTGCCTGTTCCACCGCTTGGGCCTGGTCGCGCTGCACGTTGAGCAGGAAGTGGTTGGGCGTGTCCGGCGGCAGGCGCTCGCGCCATTGCCCGAGCAGGCCGGGGCCGACCACCGCCAGCAGCAACAGCGCGCACAGCGACAGCGACAGGCCCACCAGCTGCACCACGGCCAGGCCGCGGCGCCGCGCCAGCGCGGCCAGGCCAAGCCGCCACGGGCCATGCAGGCGCGATTGCAGCCGTCCCAGCAGCCACAGCAGGCTGGCGCCCGCGGCGGCCGCGAGCAGGGCAAGCACCGCCAGGCCGCCCAGCACCCAGGCGGCCAGCCGCGCATCGCCGGTGGCGTACACCGCCAGCGCCACGGTGGCGGCGAGCGCGGCCACGTAGGCCAGCAGCGAGGTCGCGGGCAGGGCGGCGAAGCTGCGGTTGAGCACGCGCATCGGCGGCACCCCGCGCAGGCGCAGCAGCGGCGGCAGGCCGAAGCCGAGCAGGATCAGCAGGCCGATGCCGGCGCCGGCCAGCATCGGCGCGGCCTGCGGCAGCGGCAGCCGCGCCGGCACCAGGCTGCCCAGCACCTCGACCAGGGCGACCTGGGCGAGCATGCCCAGGCCCACGCCCAGGGCGCAGGCGGGGATGGCCAGCAGCACCAGCTGCACCGCCAGCGAGGCGAGGATGTCGCGCTGGCGCGCGCCCAGGCAGCGCAGGATCGCCACCGCGTCCACCCGGCGCAGGGCAAAGCGGTTGGCGGCCAGCGCGGTGGCCACGCTGGCCAGCAGCACTGCCAGCAGCGCGGCCAGGGCGAGGAAGCGGCCGGCGCGGTCGAAGGCATTGCGCAGGCCCTGCTGCGCGTCCTCCACCCCGACCAGGCGCTGGCCGGGCTGCAGGCGCGGTTGCAGCCATTCGCGCATGCCCGCGATCGCCGCCGGCGGGCCGGCGAACATCAGCCGGTAGCCGGCGCGGCTGCCTGGGCCGAGCAGGCCGGCGGCCTCGACGTCGTCGCGGTGCACCAGCAGCGGCGGCGCCATCTCCATCAGCCCGCCGGAGGCATCCGGTTCGGACAACAGCACGCGGGTGATGCGCACCTGGCTGCTGCCCAGCTCGATGCTGTCGCCCACCTCCACGCCCAGGCCGGCCAGGATGCGCGGATCGGCATAGGCCTCGCCCGGCGGTGGGCCGCCGGCATCGGCAACCTGCAGGCCTGCCGTATCGCTCGCCACGCGCAGGCGGCCGCGCAGCGGATGGGCACCGTCCACGCCCTTGATCGTGGCCATCTGGCTGGAATCGCCATGGAACAGCACGCTGGGGAAGGTCACCAGACGCGCGACCGCCAGGCCACGCGCGCGCGCTTCGGCGGTGAATTCGGCGGGCGGGTCGGTGCGTCCCTGCACGCCCAGATCGCCGCCGACCACCTCGGCCGCGCTGGAGGCCAGCGCCAGGGTGACCCGGTCGACCAGGGTGCCGACCGCGGTCATCGCCGCCACGCCCAGCACCAGCGCGGCGAACAGGGTCAGCAGGTCGCCGGAAAGGAACTCGCGGCGCAGCGAGCGCGCCGCGTGGCGCAGCACGTTCATGCGCCTTCCCCGCCTTCGTCCAGCCGCACCAGGCGGCCGCGGTCGAGCCGGTAGACGTGGTGGCAGCGCCGTGCCAGGGCCAGGTCGTGGGTCACCATGACCAGGGTGGTGCGGTTGCTGCGGTTGAGCTCGAACAGCAGCTGGCTGACGTGCTGGCCGGTGGCCTGGTCGAGGTTGCCGGTGGGCTCGTCGGCGAACAGGATCCGCGGCCTGGCAACGAAGGCGCGGGCCAGGGCCACGCGCTGCTGCTCGCCGCCGGAAAGCTGCCGCGGATGGTGCCGGCGGCGGTGCTCCAGGCCGACCGCGGCCAGCACCTCGGCCACCCGCGCCGGATCCTCGCGCCCGGCCAGTTCCAGTGGCAGGGCCACGTTCTCCTCGGCGGTCAGCGAGGGCAGCAGGTGGAAACTCTGGAACACGAAGCCGACCTCGCGCGCGCGCAGCGCGGCGCGGGCTTCCTCGTCCAGCTGGTCCAGGCGCTGGCCGGCGAGGGCGATGCTGCCGCGGGTGGGCAGGTCCAGCCCGGCCAGCAGGCCCAGCAGGGTGGTCTTGCCCGAGCCGGAGGCGCCGACGATGGCGACGCTGTCGCCTTCAGCCACGGTCAGGTCGACGCTGTCGAGAATGCGGACCTCGCCCTCGGGGCCGGCCGCGGACTTGCCCACGCCGCGGACCTCGATGGCGCTGGCTATGCTGGTCAGGGTCTGGGTATCGATGGGAGGCTCCGGATGCGCAAGTTCAGGTGGGGGACGGCCATGGGCCGCGCGCTGGCGGTCCTGCTGGCGGCGCTGCTGCTGCCAGGTCCGCTGCTGGCCGCGCCGCAGGCCCGGGCCAGGGGCCCGGTGCTGGTGGTCGGTGACAGCCTCAGCGCAGAGCACAACATACCCAGAGGCACCGGCTGGGTCAGCCTGCTGGAGCGGAAGCTGCAGGCCGAGCCGTCCCTGGCACGGCCGGTGGTCAACGCCAGCATCAGTGGCGAGACCAGCGCCGGCGCCCTGACCCGCCTGCCTGCGCTGCTGGAAAAACACCGTCCTTCGGTGCTGGTGATCGAGCTGGGCGGCAACGACGCCCTGCGCGGCCTGGCCCCGGCCCAGCTGGAGGCCAACCTGCGGCGCATGGTCGAGCTTGGCACCGCCGCCGGCGCCCGGGTGCTGCTGCTGGGCATCGACGTCCCGCCCAACTACGGCCCGGCCTACCGCGAGCGCCTGCGCCGCACCTACGAGGGCCTGGCCCAGCGTCAGGGCGTGGCCCTGGTCCCGTTCTTCCTGGAGGGCGTGGCCCTGGAAGAAGGGCTGATGCAGGCTGACGGCCTGCACCCCAACGCCGCGGCCCAGCCGCGGCTGCTGGACAATGTCTGGCCGGCGCTGCGGCCGTTGCTGTAGCGGTCGCCGCCTTCACGCCCCATCCACCGGGGCTGCGGCATGTTTCACAAAGCTGAAAACCCGATACGGAGCGTCCGAAACATGCGTCAGGGCAAAGAAACCTCAGGGCTGGTGCTGGTCGTCGAGGACAACCGCAACATCTCCGAGATGATCGGGGAATACCTGGAAAGCCGTGGCTTCGAAGTCGACTACGCCGCCGACGGACTGGACGGCTACCGGCTGGCGGCCGAGAACAGCTACGACGCGGTGGTGCTTGACCTGATGCTGCCGCGCCTGGACGGCATCGAGGTCTGCCGCCGGCTGCGCAGCGATGCGCGCAAGTCGACGCCGGTGCTGATGCTGACCGCGCGCGACACCCTGGACGACAAGCTCACCGGCCTCGGCCACGGCGCCGACGACTACCTCACCAAGCCGTTCGCGATCCAGGAGCTGGAGGCGCGCCTGCGCGCGCTGATCCGGCGCGAGCGCCGCCAGGTGGGCTCGGAGGTGCTGACCGTGGCCGACCTGGTGCTGGATCCGGTCAGCATGCGCGTGACCCGCGGCGGCGTGGAGCTGCAGCTGTCGCCGATCGGCCTGAAGCTGCTGACCATCCTGATGCGCGAGTCGCCCAGGGTCGTCAGCCGCCAGGAGATCGAGCGCGAGATCTGGGGCAACAGCCTGCCCGATTCGGACACCCTGCGCAGCCACCTGTATAACCTGCGCAAGGTGATCGACAAGCCGTTCGACCGCCCGCTGCTGCATACCGTGCAGAGCGCCGGGTACCGGGTGGCGGACATCGCGCAGCCGGTCACCGCGTGACCAGGTAGCCGAAGGGGAAACAGGGGGAATGGAACGCAAGACGGCGGCCGGCTGTCCGGCCGCCTTGGCCACGGGGGCGCGGGTCCCGGTCCACCCACTCACGGAACGGCGATGCGCGCGGGCCTACACTCGCGCCGTCCCGTGTTGAATGCCCCCATGCCCCACGGCCTTTCCCGCAAGATCCGTATCGCCTTCATCCTGCAGGTGGTGATGGCGAGCCTGGCGATCGTGATCGCCTTCTTCGTGGTCGGCACGCTGTTCAAGTACAGCTTCATCCGCAGTTCGCTGCAGGAGGAGGCCCGCCACTACTGGGAACTGCGCGAATCCGCGGCCGCACAGCCGCCGCCCAATACCTTCTCGCTGCGCGCCTACCTGGTCGAGCCGGGTGGCTCGGCCGAGGCGTTGCCGGCCTACCTGCGCGGGCTCGCCCCGGGCTTCCACGAGCTCAAGTCCGAAGGCCAGATGGTCTGGGTCGAGCGCAAGCCGCAGGGCACGTTGTACGTCGCCTTCCTGCGCGAGCAGGCCAACCGCCTGGCCTGGTGGTTCGCGGTGCTGCCGGCGATGCTGGCGCTGTTCGCGATCTACGGCGCGACCTGGCTTACCTACAAATCGTCCAAGCGCCTGGTCTCGCCGGTGGCCTGGCTGGCGCGCCAGGTCTCGCGCTGGGATCCGCGGCGGCCGGACATCGCCGCGCTGGCGCCGGACCGGCTGCCGGCAGACATGCAGGGCGAGGCGCGGCAGCTGGCCGGGGCGCTGCACGCGCTGGGCGAGCGGGTCGAGGCGCAGCTGACCCGCGAGCGCAACTTCACCCGCGACGCCAGCCATGAGCTGCGCACCCCGCTGACCGTGATCCGGGTGGCCAGCGACATGGCCCTGGCCGACGAGACCCTGGAGCCGCGCCTGGCGCGCAGCCTGCGCCGGATCCAGCGCGCCGGGCGCGACATGGAGGCGGTGGTCGATGCCTTCCTGATCCTGGCCCGCGAGCCGGACGTGGTCCCGCAGAGCGAGTGGTTCGACGTGTGCGAGGTGGTCCACGAGGAGGCGGTCAAGGCGCGCATGCTGCTGGGCGACAAGCCGGTGGAGTTGCAGGTGGCCTGCGAGGGCGCGCCGCGCATCTACGCCCCGCCGCGGGTGCTGCACGTGGTGCTCGGCAACCTGCTGCGCAACGCCTGCAGCTATACCGACCGCGGCCTGGTCGAAGTCACCGTGCACGAGGGCCTGGTACAGGTGCGCGACACCGGCATCGGCATGTCGGCCGAGGCCTTGGCGCGGGCGTTCGAGCCGTTCTACCGCGCCCGCCCCGAGTACCCGGTCGGCACCGGCCTGGGCCTGTCGATCGTGCGCCGGCTGTGCGAGCGCTTCGGCTGGACCATCGAGCTGGAGAGCACCCTGGACAGCGGCACCACTGCCCGGGTCCGCTTCAGCAGCCAGCCGCACCGGGCACCGACCCGTACCTGCAGGGCTGAACGTTTCCCACCGGCGGGCGTCAACCGATCCCCGGGTCGTGCGTTAACCGGGGTAGTCCTCCCATCCATGCGCCCATGAGCCGAACCTCGCGTCCGAATTCCCGTCCCCGCTGGCTGCCGTTGGCCGGCGGCGTGCTCGTCCTGGCCCTCCTCGGAGGCGCTGCCTGGTACTGGGGGGGCGCGAGCCGCGACGCCGAAGCGGCGTGGCGCACCGCGCCGGTGGAGCGCGGCAACATCCGCGTGGCCATCTCCTCAACCGGCACCCTCAGCGCCACCTCGACCGTGACCGTGGGCAGCCAGATTTCCGGCCAGGTGCTGGAGGTGCTGGTCGACTACAACGACCGGGTGACCGAGGGCCAGGTGCTGGCCCGGATCGACCCGAAGACCTACGAGGCGCAAATCGCCCAGGGCAATGCCCAGGTCGCCAGCGCCCAGGCCAGCCTGCGCCAGGCCCAGGCCGCCCTGGCCAACGCCGAGGCCGACTACCAGCGCAAGGCCGCCCTGGTCGAGCGCCAGCTGATCGCGCGCAGCGACGTGGACCTGGCCAAGGCGGCGCTGGACCAGGCCCGGGCCCAGGTCGCCTCGGCCCAGGCCCAGATCCGGCAGCAGGCCGCCTCCACCGAGACCACCCGGGTCAACCTGGAGCGCACCGTGATCCGCTCGCCGGTCAATGGCGTGGTCCTGACCCGCAGCATCGAGCCCGGCCAGACCGTGGCCGCCAGCCTGCAGGCCCCGGAGCTGTTCACCATCGCCGAGGACCTGTCGAAGATGAAGATCGAGCTGTCGGTGGACGAGGCCGACATCGGCCAGGTCAAGCCCGGCCAGCGCGTGAGCTTCACCGTCGACGCCTTCCCCGACCGCCAGTTCCGTGGCGAGGTGCAGCAGGTGCGCCTGGCGGCGACCACCAACAACAACGTGGTGACCTACCCGGTGGTGGTGAGCGTGGACAACAGCGACGGCACCCTGCTGCCGGGCCTGACCGTCAACGCCGAGATCGAAGTCAGCCGCCGCGACGACGTGCTCAAGGTGTCCAACGCCGCGCTGCGCTACAAGCCGGCCGACCAGCCCGCCGCCGCCGCGGCCCCGGGACGCGGCCCGCGCGGCGCCGGCATGCTCGAGGACCTGGCAGCGTTCGTGGCCGGCATGGACCTGGCCCCGGCGCAGAAGAGCGCGTTCGAGGCCGACCTGGCCGCCGCGCGCCAGCGCCAGGAGGAAATGCGCAAAGCGATGGAGGCCTCGCGCCAGGCCACGCCGCAGCAGCGCCCGGGCGCCGGCGGCCCGCCGATGATGATGATGGGCGGCGCCCGCCAGCAGCAGGCCAACGCCGGCGGGCAGATGCGCCAGCGCATGCTCGAGCGCTTCCAGCAGGATTTCGCCGGCTTCTTCGCCACCCTGCAGCCCGCCCAGCGCGAGGCCGTGGAACGCGAACTGGCCAACCTCGCCGGCGCGCGCCGCGCCACCGTGTACCGCCTGGAGGGCGGCAAGCCGGTGCCGGTGATGGTGCGCCTGGGCGCCAGCGACGGCAGCAGCACCGAGATCTCAGGCAACGTCACGGAAGGCGACCTGCTGGTCACCGGCGAACGGGCGGCGGCGCGATGAACGCCGTGAGCGCGAGCGCGGCCGCCGCCCCGGCGGCCACGCCGGTGATCCAGACCCGGGGCCTGCGCAAGGTGTACTCGCCCGGCACCGAAGCCGAGGTCGCGGCCCTGCGCGACGTGGACCTGGTGGTGATGCCCGGCGAGTTCCTGGCGATCATGGGACCGTCGGGCTCGGGCAAGTCCACGCTGATGAACCTGATCGGCTGCCTGGACACGCCCAGCGGCGGCCAGTACCTGTGCGACGGGGTGGACGTGTCCACCCTGGACGCGGAGGAACTGGCGACCCTGCGCCGGGAGAAGATCGGCTTCGTGTTCCAGGGCTTCCACCTGCTGCCGCGCATGACCGCGCTGGAGAACGTGGCCATGCCGCTGGGCTATGCCCGCGTGCCTGTGGCCGAACGCCACGAGCGGGCGCGCGCGGCGCTCGAGGCGGTGGGCCTGGGTACGCGCGTGGACCATCGTCCCAACGAGTTGTCCGGCGGCCAGCAGCAGCGCGTGGCGATCGCCCGCGCGCTGATCAACAACCCGCCGCTGCTGCTGGCCGACGAGCCCACCGGCGCGCTGGACAGCCGCACCGGCGAGGAAATCCTGGCCCTGTTCAAGCGCCTGCGCGACGAAGGCCACACCGTGGTCCTGATCACCCACGACGCGCACGTCGCCCGCCATGCCGACCGCATCTGCGTGATGCGCGACGGCCAGCTGCACGAGGCCACGCACGAGGAGGTGGGCCCATGACCTTCATGGACATCCTGCGCACCGCGGTCTTCGCGCTGCGCGGCAACTGGATGCGCAGCGCGCTGACCTCGCTGGGCGTGATCATCGGCATCGCCGCGGTGATCGTGATGGTGTCGGTCGGGCAGGGCACGCAGGCGGAGATCGAGCGCCAGCTCGCCGGCCTGGGCGCGCAGAAGCTGGACATCGGCCCGCAGGTGCAGCGCGCCATGGGCGGCGTGCGCATGAGCGCCAGCAGCTTCTACACCCTCACCGAGGGCGATGCCGAGGCGATCCGCGAGGAGATCCCCGAGGTGCAGCTGGTCTCCGCCTCGCTGCGCGGCAGCAGCCAGATCGTGTACGCGGAGAACAACTGGTCCACCAGCTGGCAGGGCATCCAGCCGGACTTCCTGCAGATCAACGGCTGGCAGGTCGCCAGCGGCAGCGCGTTCGAGCCGCAGCACTTCAACGGCGACAAGGTGGTGCTGCTGGGCGAGACCGTGCGCCGCGAGCTGTTCGGCGCCGGCACCGGCATCGGCGAGACGGTGCGCATCGGCCGCACCAACTTCACCGTGGTCGGCACCCTCAGGCCCAAGGGCATGAGCGGCTTCGGCCGCGACCAGGACGACGTGGTGATGGTGCCGCTGGAGACCGCGCGCCGCCGCCTGATGGGCGCCATGGGCCTGCCGCCAGGCGCGGTGATGGACATCTCGCTGACCGTGGCCCATGCCGACGACCTGGCCTACGTGCAGGGCGAGGTGGAGTCGCTGCTGCGCCAGCGCCACCGCATCGACCCGGGCGCGGCCGACGACTTCCAGGTGCGCAACGTGTCGCAGCTGGTGGCCACCCGCAACGAGACCACCCGGCAGATGTCCTGGCTGCTTGGCGCGGTGGCGACGATCTCGCTGGTCGTCGGCGGCATCGGCATCATGAACATCATGCTGGTGTCGGTGACCGAGCGGATCAAGGAAATCGGCCTGCGCCTGGCGGTGGGCGCCGGTCCTTCGGACGTGCGCCGGCAGTTCCTGGCCGAGGCCATGCTGCTGTCGCTGGGCGGCGGCCTGCTGGGCATCCTGTTCGGCATCGCCGGCGCGTTGCTGGTCGGGCACTTCAACACCGACCTGCCGATCCAGCTCAACGGCAAGGTGATCACCCTGGCCGCGGCGTTCTCGGTGGCCACCGGGCTGTTCTTCGGCTACTACCCGGCACGCAAGGCCTCGCAGCTGGACCCGATCGAGGCGCTGCGGCAGTAACCCGGAACGCAGTCCACAGCCGGCCATCGCAGCGCGATGGCCGGCTTCTTCCGTGAGGCGACCGGCGGACGCCGGGGCAGGGGCACGCATCGGCATGCGGATGCGCGCCGGGCACCCCGGACGTGCGTGCGGCAGGTCCGCAGCCGATCGCGCACGCGGACGTGCCGGTCATCCGGACAGGGAAGGAATGGATCGATGGTTGCGTGCGCCGGGAGCCTGCGCGCCGCGCCGCCGTGGCGCCAACTGCCCGCTCAGCAGGTCACAGGCCCTGCTCGTAGCGCACGTAGGGGACGGTGCCTTCCTCGGCGTCGAGGTTGGACGGGGCGAACGGGTTCTTGCCGCGGGTGACCACGTTCTCGGCGCCGACGGTGAGCTGGCCGCTCCATGGCGTGCGCCAGGTCAGGCCCAGGCCCAGGCCTTCCCACTTGTTGCCCGGCTGGCCGTTGACCTCGACCACGCGGCCGATGATGTTGGCGCTGAACGGGCCGTAGCCGCCGCCCACGCTCAGCGACTTGCTGTCCCAGCGATGGGCCAGGCCCGGCGCTTCGGTTACCGGTACCAGACGCGCGCGCGCATAAGTGCCGGCGATGGAGACGTAGGCCTCGCTGCCGATGTCCTTCTGGCCGAACACCTGCAGGTCGTTCTGCTCGAGCTTGCCGGCACCGGCCAGCGGGGTGCCGGAGGCTTCGGCCGACAGCCAGCCCGGCAGGGAGGCATCGCGCACGGTCCCGGCGGCCACGCCGAGGCGGTTGCCCTGGCGGCCGACGCTGGCGCTGGCCGACAGGCGGCGGCCACTGGCCTCGTGGTCGTTGCCCAGGGAGGCCAGCAGGCAGCTGCTGGCGAGGCTGTTCACGCTGGTGCCGCTGGTATTGCTGCACAGCAGGCCCAGCGAGTCGCCGGCGCCGAGGCCGAAGGCCGCGTCCAGCGACTCGCTGCCGAAGCGCCAGGTCGAACCCGGCGAACCGGGGCGGTTGCCACGCGCCGGCTCCAGCAGCAGCAGGGCCTCGACCTTGCCGCTGCCCTTGTTCCACACCGGCAGCACGGCCTGCTCGGAACCCGCCCGCACCTGGCCATGCGCGCCCGCCGCCGCGATCAGCGCGGACAGGGTAAGGGCCAGCAGGGGCGGACGGCGCAGGGACATGGCTTCCTTTCAGACCAGCGGACGGCACGGGAGTTCCCGTGCGGTCAGAGCCTGCATCGTATGGGCTTTACGAATGATTAACAAGCGCCGTTCCTCCCCGTGGACAGCCAGCTCGTCGGTGGAGCGGCGTCATGCCCCTACTGCAGGCGCTCCGGCGCCGGTGCGTTGGGCTGCGCCGGCGACCCAAACAATACCCCAATCCGGTCCAGGGGGAAGTGGTACTCGCGGCCGCAGAATTCGCAGCGGACGTCGACCTGGCCGGTGGCCGCGGCGGCCGCCCGGAACTCCTCCTCGCCCAGGCTGCGTAGCATGCCCTCCACCCGCTCCACCGAGCAGGAGCAGCCGAAGGCGACCGCGTGCTCCTCCAGCAGCTGGGGGTCTTCCTCGTGGAACAGGCGGTGCACCAGCAGCCGCGGCGGGGTCGCCAGCAGCTCGGCCTCGCCCAGGGTCTCGAACAGGGCGCCGACGCGGTTCCAGGCGTCGGCGTCGCCTTCCTCGCCGGGCAGCTTCTGCAGCATCAGGCCGGCGGCGTGCTCGCCGTCGGCGGCCAGCAGCAGGCGGGTGGGCAGCTGCTCGGACTGGCGGAAGTAGTCCTCGAAGGCCTCGGCCAGGGACTCGGCGCCGCCCAGGGCCACCAGGCTCTGGTAGCGCAGCGGTTCGCGCGGGTCCAGCCCGGGGTTCTCCACGGTGACTGCCAGCAGCGCGTCCTCGCCCAGCTGCGAGGGCGCGCGCGGGGCGTCGGCCCCGTCCTCCAGGCGGGCGATGCCGCGCACGGTGCCGGCGGCGGTGCACTCGGCGAACAGTGAGCGCAGCGGGCCGCTGGCGCGCAGCTGCACCGACAGCCGGCCGTCGACCTTCACATGGCTGGTGAACAGCGCCGCGGCGGCCACCGCCTCGCCCAGCAGCGCGGTGGCGCCGGACGGGTAGGCGGCATGGGACAGCAGTTCGCGCCAGCTGCCGGCCAGGCGCACGTAGACGCCGCGAACGCCGGCGGCCGGCAGGAGGAAGCGGCCGCGCAGGTCGCCGGCGGCGGGGACGGGGGAGGGGCTGTTGGTATCCATCGCCACACAATGCGGCCGGCGGCCGCGGTTTCCAAGCGGTGCTGGACGCTCACGCCGGAGCCGCTACCATCGCGCCGCGCATCCACCGCGTCACCGGAACCGCCGCCATCGCCGAGCCCGCCTCCAATCCGCCCCGCCGCAGGCGCCGTCGCTGGCTGCGCGTGCTGCTGTGGCTGCCGGTGCTGTTCGTGGCCGCGACCACGGCCCAGGTGGCGCTGCTGCGCTTCATCGACCCGCCGGCCTCGGCCTTCATGCTGGCCCGCCAGGCCGAGGCCTGGCGCGCGGGCGAACGGGACTTCCGGGTGGCCTACGACTGGCGCGACCTGGAGCACATCGCCCCGGCGCTGCCGATGTCGGTGATCGCGGCCGAGGACCAGAACTTCGCCCGCCACCGGGGCTTCGACCTGGACGCGATCGAGAAGGCGATGGAGAACAATGCGCGCGGCCGCCGGGTGCGCGGCGCCAGCACCATCAGCCAGCAGGTGGCCAAGAACCTGTTCCTGTGGCAGGGCCGCAGCTGGGTGCGCAAGGGCCTGGAGGCCTGGTACACGGTGCTGATCGAGGCGCTGTGGCCCAAGCGCCGGATCCTGGAGGTCTACGTCAACATCGCCGAGTTCGGCGATGGCATCTACGGCGCCCAGGCCGCCGCGCGCAGCTACTGGCGCAAGGACGCCTCGCGCCTGTCGCCAGGCGAGTGCGCGCGCCTGGCCGCGGTGCTGCCCTCGCCGCGCCGCTACAACGCCGTGCGCCCCGGCCCCTACGTGCAGCGGCGCGCGGCGTGGATCCAGCGCCAGGTGCGCCAGCTCGGCGGCCCCGCCTACCTGGAGCGGCTGGACTGAGCCACGCCGCGCGGGCCTGTACGATGGGCAGGATGGACAACCAGCGGCATGACCTGTTGACCGTGGTGGTGGCGTGCTTCAACGAAGCCGACTCGCTGCCGTTGCTGCACCCGCGCATCCGCCGTGCCCTGGACGGGCTGGAGGGCGTGGCCAGCCGCATCCTGTACGTGGACGACGGCAGCCGCGACGCCACCTGGCAGCGGCTGCAGGAGATCGCCGCCGCCGACCCGGAGGTGGCGCTGCTGCGGCTGTCGCGCAACTTCGGCAAGGAGATCGCGCTGACCGCCGGGCTGGACCAGGTCACCGAGGGCGCGGCCATGATCCTCGACGCCGACGGCCAGGATCCGCCGGAGCTGATCCCCGAGTTCGTCGCGCGCTGGCGCGAGGGCTACGACGACGTCTACGGCACCCGGGTCGCGCGCGAGGGCGACAGCTGGCTGCGGCGCGGTACCGCCGCCGCGTTCTACCGCGTGATCGGGCGCCTGTCGCACACCCCGGTGCCGGCCGACACCGGCGACTACCGCCTGCTGTCGCCGCGCGTGCTGGCCGCGCTGCGCCAGCTGCGCGAACGCCACCGCTTCATGAAGGGGCTGTTCGGCTGGGTCGGCTATCGCCGCGTGGCCCTGCCGTACCGGCGCGGCGCGCGCGTGGCCGGGCGCAGCAAGTTCGGGCTGTGGCGGCTGTGGAACTTCGCCCTGGAAGGCATCACCAGCTTCTCCACCGCGCCGCTGCGGATCGCCACCTACCTGGGCCTGCTCACCGCGCTGGTGGCGTTCTTCGCCGGGATCGTGGTGGTGTTCAAGACCCTGGTGTGGGGCGACCGGGTGGCCGGCTGGCCGACGATGATGGTGGTGATCCTGTTCCTCGGCGGCGTGCAGCTGATCGCGCTGGGCACCATCGGCGAGTACCTGGGCCGGCTGTACGAGGAGGCCAAGCAACGGCCGCTGTACCTGGTCGACGCCTGGCACGCGCCGGCGGGAGTATCCTCGGCCCCACAGTCCGCGGACGGAGGCGTCCATGCGCACGGTACGTCAACTGCTGGCGGAGAAGCCGGCTGAGGTATTCGCCGTAACCCCCGACGCGCCGGTGATCGAGGCGGTGCGGCTGATGGCGGAGAAGTCGATCGGCGCGGTGCTGGTGATGCGTGGCGACGAGCTGGCCGGGATCCTTTCCGAGCGCGACTACGCGCGCAAGATCGTGCTGCAGGGCCGTTCCTCGGCCGATACCCCGGTCAGCGCGATCATGACCGGCGACGTGGTCACGGTCAGGCCCGACACCCCGGTGCCGGCCTGCATGCAGCTGGTTACCGAGCGCCGCATCCGCCATCTGCCGGTGGTCGAGCAGGGCCGGGTGACCGGGGTGATCTCGATCGGCGACCTGGTCAAGGCGGTGATCGCCGACCAGCAGGTCGAACTGGAGCAGCTGCAGCGCTACATCGCAGGCTGAGCGCACGGCTTCAGCGCGCGTACTTGCCGCCGCAGTCGCTGTCCTCGCCCGGGCCGGTCTCGAAGGTCGCCAGCAGCGCGGCCGGCGGGGTGATGCTGCCCAGCGCCAGGGCGATCGCGCCGCGCACGCCCAGCGCCTTCATGTCCGGGCGGAAGGAGGGATCCTTGAGCGTGCCGCCCAGCCGCAGCGGCGAGCGCAGGCTGAGGATGCTGCGGTCCTTGGGGCGCGGGCGCAGCAGCAGGTCCAGGCTTTCGTCCTTCAGGCTGATCGTGCCCTCGCCGACGATGATCGTGTCGGTGCTGTCGAACGCCAGCGCGCGCGAGGTCATCAGCCCGTCGTCCACGGCGAAGTCGGCGAAGACGCAGCGGATCGGTACCTGGCGGTCGTCGGTGAGCAGGAACTTAAGCGATTCGGCGATGTCCAGCCCGGCCAGTTCCATCACCAGGTTGCTGACCCGGCCGCGGCCCATGCCCACGGCGACGTCGCCGTCCGCTTGCGCCAGCAGCGCAGCCACCGAGTTGCCGGCGCCGGCCAGCCGCACCTCGCCGCCGATGCGCCCGGCCGTGCCTTGCGCCAGTTCGGCATTGGCGAACAGCTTCGGCAGTTCCAGCCCGCGCAGGCTGGCCTGGAGGCGGGTGCGGATCGGTGCCTTGCGCGCGTCCATGCGGATGTCCGCGCGCACCTTGCCGCCGGCCACGCCGAAATCCAGCGGCTGCAGCCGCAACAGGCCGCCCTGCAGCACCAGGTGCGCGTCCATGTCCTCGATCATCGGCAGGCTGGGGGCGTGGATTGCCTGCGCGCGCCAGCGCACGTCCGCGTCCATGGCGTTGAGCTTGGCCAGGTCGTAGGGCTTGTCGGGGAACAGGCGCGGGCTGGCGGCGCGGCGTGCGGCTTCGGCCGCCTGCTCGGGGTTGGCGGTCTCGTCGCCGCCCGCGGACGGCGGCGCGCCGAGGAAGCCGGCCAGGTCGTCGAAATCAAGCTTGCGCGAGAGCAGCTGCGCGGTGAACAGCGGGCGCTCGCCGGAGGCGTCGATCCGCACGTCGCCGGACAGGTCGCTGTCGCCTACCGTGCCCTTGAAGCCCTCGTAGCGCCACAGCTCGCCGTCGCGGCGCAGGCGACCGTCCAGTGCGTACGGCGGCGAGGGCGGCAGGGCCAGGCCCAGCAGCGGGTACAGTTCCTCCAGGTCGGCGCCGGAGAGCTTCATGCGCAGGTCGAACGTACGGAAGCGGAACGGGTTGGTGAGCGTGCCGCTGGCACTGGCCCGGGTGCGGCCGGCGCGGGCGTCCAGGTCGATCCGGTAGGGGGTGTCGCTGTCGGCCAGTTCCAGCGGCGAGGCGGCCTGGCCCTGCAGCCGGAACGCGGCGCCGCGCCAGTGGCCCTTGCCGGCGACCGCGACCGGCGCCTGGCCGCGGTCGCCGCCTTCGACGCTGTCCAGGGTGATGTCGATGTCCGTGCGCGCGGCCGCGTCGGCAAAGCGCAGGCGGCCGTCCTCGATCCACAGCCGCTCCAGCCGCCAGCGCGGATCCGGATCGGGTTCGTCGTCGCCGTCGCCGAGCTCCCAGTTGCCGCCTTCGCCGTCCGGATCCGTTTCCAGCAGGATGTCCGGGCGCACCGCCCGGATCTCCTTCATCCGCAGGCGCAGCGCCAGCAGCGGCCAGGGCGCGATGTCGACTTCCACCCGTTCGGCCGCGGCCATGCGCGGCTGCTTGGACCAGGCCGCGTTGGACAGGCTCAGCCGGTCGGCGGAAACGGTGATGGTGCGGCCCAGGTCCACGTCCAGGTCGCCGCCGATGCGGAACTCGCGTCCGGTCGCCGCGCCCACCGCGCGCTCGAGCGGGCGCTTGAACCAGTTCCAGTCGAACAGCAGCACAAGCACCAGCAATGCCAGTGCCAGCGCGCCCAGCACGTAGCCGGCCGTGCGCGAGGGCCGCCAGCAGCGCAGGCGGGCGAAGCGCGACGGTGGGGGAGGCGCGCGTTCCATGCGCCCAGTATCGGCGCGCGCCGTGCACGGCACGCGAACGCGGGGGCCGCGCGGGACCTCAGAGCGCGTGCAGGCGCGGCGACAGCACCTGGGCGCTGACGGCGACGAAGTGGCAGACGCTGCCGGCGATCACGAACAGGTGCCAGATCGCATGCGAGTAGGGGATCGACTCGCGGTGGTAGAAGACCGTGCCCAGGGTGTAGGCGACGCCGCCGCCCAGCAGCCAGCCCAGGGTCCAGCCGTCGAGCGAGGACAGCATCGGCTTGGCCGCCACGACCACCAGCCAGCCCATGGCGATGTAGATCGCGGTGGACAGGCGCTTGAAGCGGCCGGTGAAGAACAGCTTGAACACCACCCCGGCCACGGCCAGGGTCCAGATCGCGGCGAACAGGCTCCAGCCCCACGGGCCGCGCAGCCCGATCAGGGTGAAGGGCGTGTAGGTGCCGGCAATCAGCAGGTAGATCGCGCAGTGGTCGAACACCTTCAGCCGGCCCTTGGCCACCGGGTGCTGGATCGCGTGGTAGAGGGTGGAGGCGGTGTACAGCAGCAGCAGCGCCAACCCGAACACGATCGCGCTGGCCAGCTGCCAGCCGTCGCCGTAGATTGCCGCCAGCGTGATCAGCACCGCGCCGGCGGCCAGGGCCGCGGCGGCGCCGAGCCCGTGGGTCAGCGCATTGGCGATCTCGTCGCGCAGCGACGTCGCGTCCTGGTTGGAGTCTGGCGCAGGCGAAGGGGCGACCGGCATGGCGCGCACGTTATAGCAAACGCAGCGCGTTTTGCACCCGTACGGTAAGGCGCGCCATCGAACGGCGGCCGGGAAGGCCGGCCGCCGTTGCCGTGGTCAGTCCACGCTCACGCTGTGCGCATGCTCGCGGGTGGCCAGGAAGCGCACCGAGGGCGCGCGTTCCTGCGCCAGCTGCAGGTTGACCCGGGTCGGGGCCAGGTAGACCAGCTCGCCGGCCGCGTCGATCGCCAGATTCATGGCGTTCTTCTCGCGGAACTCCTCCAGCTTCTTCGCGTCGTCGCACTGGATCCAGCGCGCGGTGGCCACGCCGACCTGCTCGAAGCTGGCGTCCACGCCGTACTCGTCCTTGAGGCGGTAGGCGACCACGTCGAACTGCAGCACGCCGACCGCGCCGAGGATCAGGTCGTTGCTCATCAGCGGACGGAAGAACTGGGTCGCGCCTTCCTCGGAAAGCTGGGCCAGGCCCTTCTGCAGCTGCTTGAGCTTGAGCGGGTCCTTCAGCCGCGCGCGGCGGAACAGCTCCGGGGCGAAGTTGGGGATGCCGGTGAACGACAGCGCCTCGCCCTCGGTGAAGGTGTCGCCGATGGAGATGGTGCCGTGGTTGTGGATGCCGATCACGTCGCCCGGCCAGGCCTCGGCGGCGATCTCGCGGTCGGAGGCCATGAAGGTCAGGGCGTTGGCCAGCTTCACTTCCTTGCCGCTGCGCACGTGGAAGGCCTTCATGCCGGCGGTGAAGCGGCCCGAGCACACGCGCATGAACGCGACGCGGTCGCGGTGCTGCGGGTCCATGTTGGCCTGGATCTTGAACACGAAGCCGGTCAGCTTCTCCTCCTGCGGGGCGACCTCGCGGCCGGTGGTGGCGCGCGGCTGCGGCGGCGGCGCGTGCTCGACGAAGAAGTCCAGCAGCGGCTGCACGCCGAAGTTGTTCACGCCCGAGCCGAAGAACACCGGGGTCTGTTCGCCGCGCAGGTACTTGTCCTTGTCGAACGGATCGGCCGCGCCCTGCACCAGCTCCAGTTCCTCGCGCAGGCTGGCGAGCATGTCCGCGCCGATCTTCTCCTCCAGGCCCGGCGCGTCCAGCGACGGGAAGATGGTCGAGTCCTGGCGGGTGAAGTTGCGGCCCGGCTCGTACAGGTGGACCTCGCCGCTGACCAGGTGGACCACGCCCTTCAGGCGCTGGCCCATGCCGATCGGCCAGGTCACCGGCGCGCACTTGATGCCGAGCACGGTCTCGATCTCGTCGAGCAGCTCGATCGGGTCCTTGCCCTCGCGGTCGAGCTTGTTGACGAAGGTCATGATCGGCGTGTCGCGCAGGCGGCACACCTCCATCAGCTTGATCGTGCGTTCCTCCACGCCCTTGGCCACGTCGATCACCATCAGCGCCGAGTCCACCGCGGTGAGCACGCGGTAGGTGTCCTCGCCGAAGTCGGCGTGGCCGGGGGTGTCGAGCAGGTTGACGATGCGGCCCTCGTAGGGGAACTGCATCACCGAGGAGGTCACCGAGATGCCGCGCTCCTTCTCCAGCGCCATCCAGTCGGAGGTGGCGTGGCGGGCGGCCTTGCGGCCCTTGACCGAGCCGGCCATCTGGATCGCGCCCCCGAACAGCAGCAGCTTTTCGGTCAGCGTGGTCTTGCCGGCGTCGGGGTGCGAAATGATCGCGAAGGTGCGCCGGCGCGCGGCTTCGGTTGGGACATCGGACATGGGGGATGGCGCCGGGAGGCGCTGGGTCGGGCAGGAAGCCGGCAATTATACGGGCCGCCGCCGTCGCGGGCCGGGCGTCGCCGCCAGGCCCGCACGGGCAGGTTCAGTTGCCCAGCCAGGGATGCGGCAGTGCGCGCATGCGGCGGATGCCGATGAACTGCAGGGCCACGCCGGCGACCAGTGCCACTGCATAGGCCGCCGTCACCCGCGGCATGGGTCCGGCGATGTCCCCTGCAGTCATCAGCGCCATGCTGGCGAGGGCCAGCAGGATCGACAGCGCCAGGATCGACCAGCGTCCGGCCTGGGTGTGCAGGGCCACGAGGGTCCAGCCCCACAGCAGCGAGAGGCTGCCCAGGCTGGCGCTGGCCAGCAGCACGCAGTGCTCCACCGGGGTGCCCCGGGACACGGCGAAGGCGAGCACCATGGCGAGCGCGGGTACGGCCCGGACCAGGACCTGCAGCGCCAGCTGCCTGGCCAGCACCGGCACCGGCCGTGCCGGCATGCCCGGCAGCAGCGCCAGTTCGTGCAGGCCCTGGCGTGGCTGCCAGAACACGGTGAGGAGGCGCGCCAGCGGCGCCATGCCGCTGCTGATGACCAGCGCCGGCCCCCAGACCAGGCCCATGTGCACCTTGGTGGTGGTGAGGGTGCCGTCTGCGAACAGCCACAGCAGGATCACGCCGACGACCGGCGCCTGCGACACAACGACGTTACGCAGCGAGTTGCGGCCGAAGCCCGGGCCCAGGGCGATCCCCATGACTTCGTCGGGTGCCTGTGCCAGGCCGGTCCCGATCGGGGTTTCCGGGGTCAGCACGCCGGTGTTCTGGCTGGCGGTGGAGGCGAAGGGGTTGCCGCGACCCAGCTGCACCGCCACCGGGACCGTCCAGGCCGAACCCTCCCCGATCCTGCGCGGTATCAGCAGCCAGCACGGGACGCACAGCAGCAGGATCGCGGCGGCGACCATGGCCAGCGGTCCCGGCCCCTGGACGATCCCGGCGATGGCAGTGAACGCGCTCTTCGGGATCGCGCCGATGAACGTGCTGAGGCCAATCATCGCCAGCATCGTCCACGGCGGCATGCTGGCCCAGAACAGCCCGATGGCGGCGCCGATGGACAGGATCGCAGCGGCCATGGCGAAGCTCCCATCCAGGGCCAGCGCCAGCACGGCGGCCGGAAGCGCGACCGCCAGCGCCAGCATGACCATGCCGGTAGCGAGCGCGTGGCGGACCGCGTTCGGCAGGCGCAGCTGCCAGCCTGCGATGGCCATCGCGACCAGGCGGCCGCCTGCCAGGAAGGCCCAGAACATGGTCAGTGCCACGGCCAGCATGCTCGAGACCACGAATGCCTTGCCCTTGTTGCCCAGCAGCGACAGCGCCAGGCCGAGCGCGATGGCCAGCGCGACCACGCCCCAGGTCCAGCCGCCGGTGACCAGGGCGGTGCGCAGCGGGCCGGGGACAGGACTGGGCCTGCGCAGGGGGACGGTCGCGGCGCTCATCCGGCCACCTCGATGAACAGGTCCTCCAGGCCCAGGCGGTCGACGCGCACGCCTTCCACCAGCAGCAGGTCCTGCCAGCCCTTGCGGCCGGCCACGACCAGCTGCAGCTCGCCGCCGGCGGTCTGGCGGCGCACCAGCTCGCCCGGGAGCGCGGCCGGCACGCGTGCGGCCGCGGCGGCCGGCACGTGGATGCGCACGACTTCGTCCTTGACCTCGTCCAGGGCGCGGTCGAGCAGCAGCCGGCCCTCCTGCAGGAAGGCCACCCGCGAGGCGACGCGTTCCAGGTCGCTGACGATGTGGCTGGAGAACAGCACCGTGGTGCCCGAGTCCATGGCCTGGGTCACCAGCTCGCGCAGCAGTTCGCGACGCGCCACCGGGTCCAGCGCCGAGGCCGGCTCGTCCAGCACCAGCAGCCAGGGGCGCGGGGCCAGGGCACGCGCCATCGCCAGGCGCTGCGCCTGGCCGGGCGAGAGCTTGCCGATCGGCCGCGACGGGTCGATGTCCCAGCGGCGCAACAGGCCCGCGGCGTGCGCCGGATCCCAGTCCGGATACAGCTGCGACAGGTAGTCGAACAGCTGCCCGACCTTCATCCACGAGAACGCCTGCGGCTGCTGCGGCACGTAGCCCAGGCGCGCCTTGCGCACCTCGTCCAGGGCCAGCGCCGGGGCGCCCATCACCCGCGCCTCGCCGGCCTGCGGCCGCAGCAGGCCCAGCAGGCAGCCGATCAGGCTGCTCTTGCCGGCGCCGTTGCGGCCGACCAGGGCCAGCACCTCGCCCTGCGGTACGTCCAGTTCGATCCCGCGCAGTACCTCGTGGCGGCCATAGGCCAGGTGGATGCCACGCGCGGAGAGCGGCATTCCGGTGTCCAGTACGGGTGCGGGCACGGCCAAGGCATTCATGCGTCGTCCTCTTCCAGGAGTTGGCGCAACCGCGCGAGCACACGGTCGACGGGGAGTTCCAGTTCTCGGCTGTGGCGGGCGGCCTCGCGCAGGGCGGGCTCGAGCTGCTGCATGCGTGCGGCCACGCTCCCGATGGGGCGGGCACCGTGGGCCACGACCATGCCCTTGCCGCGCAGGCGCTCCAGCACGCCTTCGGCCTCGAGCTGGCTGTAGGCGCGGGAGACCGTCATCGGGTTGATGGCATGGACCGCGGCGACCTCGCGCACGGAGGGCAGGGCATCGCCCGGGCGCAGGTGGCCGGCGCTGGCGAGGCGCCGGATCTGCTCGGCGATCTGCCGGTAGATCGGGTCCGGCAGCCCCGGGTTGATGTGCAGCGAGGAGGCATCCATGTGTATCAATGCAACAATACACTTGGCCCGTGTCAAGCCATGCAACGCGCGGTGGGCTCGATGGGGGATGCAGTGGGGCCGGGCAGGGCCCGCGCCGGATCAGTGGCCGTCGCTATCGGCGTCGCGGGCGAAACGCAGTTCCGAGGGGCCGGCGAACATGCGGAACGGCACCGATTCCAGGCGCATGCCGCGGTTGACCTGTACCGCGAAGTGCAGGTGCGGGGCGGTGCTGAAACCGGTATTGCCCGACAGGGCGATGCGCTGGCCCTGGCGCACCCGCTGCCCGACCCGCACCAGCACCCCGTCGGCCTTGAGGTGGGCATACAGGGCCATGCTCCCGTCCGCATGCAGGATGCGCACGTAGTTGGCGCGGCCGCCGTAGCGCCCGCGGTCCAGGCCGGTGCCGGCATGGTCCGATTCGACCTGCATCACCACGCCCTCGCGCGCGGCCAGCACCGGGGTGCCCTCGGGCATGGCGAAATCCACCGCGTAGCGGTTCTGCGCGTCGGCATGGCTGAAGCTGCCGCCGAAACCCTGGTCCACCCGCACCCGCGGGTGCTCGAACGGCAGGCGGTATTCGTAGTCCAGCGGGCGTGCGCGCGGGTCGCCCGGCATCTGTTCCAGTACCACGTCGAAGCTGCCGCCGTGGCGCGGGTCGCTGGCATAGAGGCGGGCGACCACCGCTTCGGCATGCGCCGGCACCACCGTGCGCACGGGCATCGCCGGCGCGCTGGTGACGTTCTCGCCCTCGCGCAGGCGCAACACCACCTCCACCGGTCCGGGCAGGCGGTTGCCGGCGCGCACCTCGTGGTGGCTGCCGCGGTCGACCAGACGCAGCTGCACCGGCGGGCCGTCCTCGCCGCGGTAGCGCGGCCCGGCCTCGTTGGCGGCGGCGTCGGCAGGCGGAACCTCGCGGTAATGTCCGGCGCCGCCCTGGTCGCCGCGCCAGAAGCGTGAAGCCCCGGCGGGGCTGGCGCCCAGGGCCAGGCCGACCAGCACCAGCAACAGCCAGCGCCGTGCGCGTAGCCGCCTCACCGGCCGCCTCCGGCGTGCCGGCCGGCGAGCTGCGGGAGGAGCGGGGCGGGGCGGGCCGGGGGCATGGGCGTGATTATCCGCACGCTTCCGGCGCGACGTGCAATTAGTTTCATCTCTGCATCAAGATGAAGCGATTGACACGCCCGGGAGGGGGTGGCAATCTGGCCGCGCCATCGAGACCGGCGGAGGGACAGGCCCTTTGATGCCGGGGCAGCCAGCGGACGCGCAAGCGTTGCGCAACGGTGCCAAATCCTGCGGGGACCTCCGCGTCCACCGGAAGATGGTTCGAACGTGCCGCCAGGCATGTCGAACGCGGGCCGCGCAGGCTCGGTGGCGTGACCTTTCCCGGATCCGCCACGCCCGTGAACACCGCCTCCGCCGCCACCCGCGAACCTCCCTGTACCACCGCCCAGCGCGGCGAGATCGCCGTGGCCCTGCCGATGCGCCATGCCGGCGTGCAGGCGGTGGCGCTGCGCTACGAGCTGCAGGGACCGGCCGACGCACCGGTGGTGCTGGTGGCCGGTGGCATTTCCGCGCACCGCCATGTCTCGGCCAGCGCGCAGTTCCCGGAGAAGGGCTGGGCCAACGAGCTGGTGGCGCCGGGTCGCACCCTGGACCCGGCGCGCTTCCGCGTGCTGGCGTTCGATTACGTCGCCGCCGACGGCCGCCTGGACGTGCCGGTGGACACCGCCGACCAGGCCGATGCCGCGGCGTTGCTGCTGGACGCGCTGGAGATCGGGCGGCTGCACGCATTCGTCGGTTATTCCTACGGGGCGATGGTCGGCCTGCAGTTCGGCGCGCGGCATCCTGCGCGCCTGCGCCACCTGGTGGCGGTCAGCGGCGTGCACCGCCCGCATCCGTACGCCTGTGCCTGGCGCGCGCTGCAGCGGCGCGCGGTGGCGCTGGGCCAGCTGCAGTGCGCCGATGCCGCCGGCCTGGCCCTGGCGCGGCAGTTCGCCATGCTCAGCTACCGCACGCCGGAGGAGTTCGGCGAGCGCTTCGACAGTGCGCCGGAAATCGTCAACGGCCGCGTGCGCTGCGCCGCCGAGGACTACCTCGATGCCGCCGGCGCGCAGTACGTGGCGCGTACCCCGGTCACCGCCTTCCTGCGCCTGTCCGAGTCCATCGACCTGCACCGGATCGATCCGGCCGCGGTGCAGGTGCCGGTCACCGTGGTCGCCGTGGAAGGCGACCGCCTGGTGCCGCTGACCGATTCGGTGAACCTGGTCGAGGGCCTGGCCGGGCGCGGCCAGCTGCGCGTGCTGCGCTCGCCGTACGGGCACGACGCCTTCCTCAAGGAAACCGACCGCATCGACCTCATTCTCGCCGCCGTCCTGCGCGGCACCGGAGCCGCCGCATGAGCACCCAGTCCTTCCCCGCCCCTTCCTCCCCCTGTCGTCCGGCCACCACCGCGGTGCGCGCCGGCATCGACCGCGACACCGCCTACGGCGCGGTGACCCCGCCGATCGTGCTGTCGAGCAACTTCAGCTTCGACGGCTTCGGCAACAAGCGCCAGTACGACTACACCCGCAGCGGCAATCCGACCCGCGACCTGCTGGCCGAGGCCCTGTCCGAACTGGAAGGCGGCACCGGCGGCGTGGTCACCGCCACCGGCATGGGCGCGATCTGCCTGGTGCTGCACGCGCTGCTGCAGCCGGGCGACCGCCTGGTGGTGCCGCACGACGCCTACGGCGGCAGCTGGCGCCTGTTCAACGCGCTGGCCGCCAAGGGCCATTTCGAGCTGGTCACCGCCGACCTCACCGATCCGTGCTCGCTGGCCGATGCGCTGGCGACCTCGCCGAAGCTGGTGCTGGTGGAGACCCCGTCCAATCCGCTGCTGCGCATCACCGACCTGCGCCTGGTGATCGACGCCGCGCACCGCGCCGGCGCGCGGGTGGTGGTCGACAACACCTTCCTGTCGCCGGCGCTGCAGAAGCCGCTGGCGCTGGGCGCGGACCTGGTGCTGCATTCGACCACCAAGTACGTCAACGGCCACAGCGACGTGGTCGGCGGCGCGGTGGTGGCGGCCGATGCGGAAACCCACCAGCAGCTGGTGTGGTGGGCCAATGCGCTGGGCCTGACCGGCTCGCCGTTCGACAGCTTCCTGACCCTGCGCGGCCTGCGCACGCTCGATGCGCGCATGCGCGTGCACCAGGAGAACGCGGCGGCGATCGTCGCCCTGCTGGACGGGCATCCGGCGGTGGAGAAGGTGTACTTCCCGGGCCTGGCCTCGCATCCGGGCCATGCCGTGGCCGCGCGCCAGCAGGCCGGCTTCGGCGCGATGCTCAGCTTCGAGCTGCGCGGCGGCGAGCCGGCGGTGCGTGCCTTCGTCGACAGCCTGCGCTGGTTCACCCTGGCCGAATCGCTGGGCGGGGTGGAGAGCCTGGTCGCGCATCCGGCCTCCATGACCCATGCGGCGATGACGCCCGAGGCGCGCGCCAAGGCCGGCATCTCCGACGGCCTGCTGCGGCTGTCGGTGGGCATCGAGGCCGAGGCCGACCTGGTTGCCGACGTGGCCGCCGCGCTGGCCGCGGCCGAGGCCGCGATCCCGGCGCAGCCGGAACGGGCCAGCGCATGAGCGCGCTGGCCGGTCCTGGCCTGCAGCCGCCGCGTCCGCGCGCCGCGCCTGCCACGCGGCGCCTGGCACTGCTGGGCACCGGCGCGGTCGGCAGCGCCTTCGTGGCCCGTTACCGGTTGCTGCAGCAGCGCGGCCTGGCGCTGCCGCCAGTGGCGTGGCTGGCGAATTCGCGCGCGGTGCTGAAGGCCGGGCGCGACCTGGAGGCTGCGCTGGCGGTGGCCAATGCCGCGCCGCCGCGCGCGGCCGAACTGCAGGGCTGGGCCGAGGCGGAGGCCCTGCGTCCCGGCGACGTGCTGGTCGACGCCACCGCCAGCGAGCTGGTGGCCAACTGGCATCCGGAGTGGCTGGCGCGCGGGGTCAACGTGGTCACCGCCAACAAGCTGGGCCATGGTGGCCTGCTGGCGCGCTCGCAGGCGATCTGCGAGGCGCAGGCGCGCACCGGTGCCAGCTACGGCGATAGCGCCACGGTCGGCGCCGGGCTGCCACTGCTGCGCAGCCTGCGCGGGCTGGTGGCCGGCGGCGACCATATCCATGCGGTGGAAGGCGTGCTGTCCGGCTCGCTGGCCTGGCTGTTCAACCGTTACGACGGCAGCCGGCCGTTCTCGGCGCTGGTGGCCGAGGCCGCCAGCGCCGGCTACACCGAGCCGGATCCGCGCGTGGACCTGTCCGGCGAGGACGTGCGCCGCAAGCTGCTGATCCTGGCGCGCGCCGCCGGCCTGGCGCTGGAGGTGCGCCAGGTGCAGGTGGAATCGCTGGTGCCGCCGGCGCTGGCGCAGTTGCCGGCCGATGCGGTGGCCGCGGCGCTGCCGCAGCTGGACGCGGCGCTGGCCGCGCGCCTGCAGCAGGCGCGCGCGCAGGGCGGGGTGCTGCGTTTCGTCGGCCGATTCGACGCCGACGGCGCCCAGGCTTCGCTGCAGGTGCTGCCGGCCGCACATCCGCTGGCCGCCGGTGCCGGCACCGACAACCGCGTGGCGATCCGTTCGGACCGCTACCGCGAGCAGCCGCTGCTGATCCAGGGCCCGGGTGCGGGCGCGGAGATCACCGCGGCGGCGCTGCTGGACGACGTGCTGCGCATCGCCGCCTGAGCCGCCGCGCGCGGCTCAGCACTCGATGACGTTGACCGCCAGGCCGCCGCGGCTGGTTTCCTTGTACTTGTCCTGCATGTCGCGGCCGGTGTCGCGCATGGTGCGGATCACCTTGTCCAGCGAGACCTTGTGCTGGCCGTCGCCGCGCATGGCCATGCGCACGGCGTTGATCGCCTTCACCGCGCCCATCGCGTTGCGCTCGATGCAGGGGATCTGCACCAGGCCGCCGATCGGGTCGCAGGTCAGGCCGAGGTTGTGCTCCATGCCGATCTCGGCCGCGTTCTCGACCTGGTTGGGGGTGGCCCCCAGCGCCGCGGCCAGGCCGGCGGCGGCCATCGAGCAGGCCACCCCGACCTCGCCCTGGCAGCCGACCTCGGCGCCGGAGATCGAGGCGTTCTCCTTGTAGAGGATGCCGATCGCGGCGGCGGTGAGCAGGAAGTCGAACACGCCCTGCTCGCTGCTGCCGGGGCAGAAGCGGTCGTAGTAGTGCAGCACCGCGGGGATGATCCCGGCCGCGCCGTTGGTGGGCGCGGTGACCACGCGCCCGCCGGCGGCGTTCTCCTCGTTCACCGCCAGCGCGTAGAGGTTGACCCAGTCCAGCGTGGTCAGCGGATCGCGCATGGCCGCCTCCGGCTTGGACGACAGTTCGCGGTACAGGCCCGGCGCGCGGCGGGCCACGTGCAGGCCGCCGGGCAGGGTGCCCTCGGCGCGGATGCCGCGAGCCACGCAGGCCTGCATCGCGTTCCAGATCGCGCGCAGGCCGTCGCGGATCTCTTCCTCGCCGCGCCAGGCCAGTTCGTTGGCGAACATCACCCGGGCGATGCTCAGGCCGCTGTCGGCGCAGCGCCGCAGCAGCTCCTCACCGCTGGAGAAGGGGTAGGGCAGGGCGGTGTCGTCCGGCACGATGCGGTCTTCGGCCGCCTCGTCCGGGTTGACCACGAAGCCGCCGCCGACCGAGTAGTAGTCGCGCGTGGCCAGCACCGCGCCATCGGCGTCGTAGGCGGTGAAGCGCATGCCATTGGAGTGGAACGGCAGCTTCTGGCGCTTGTTCATCACCAGGTCGCGTTTCTCGTCGAACGCCACCGCATGGCCGGGCGCCAGGCGCACCTTGCCTTCGCCGCGGATGCGCGCCAGCAGGCCGGGGATGGCGTCCGGGTCGACGGTGTCCGGCTGGTGGCCCTCCAGGCCCAGCAGCAGCGCCTTGTCGGTGCCATGGCCGCGGCCGGTCAGGGCCAGCGAGCCGAACACCTCCGCGCGTATCCGCGCCACCTCGGCCACCCGCCCCGGTTCCACCAGCCAGTGGCCGACGAAGCGCGCGGCGGCACGCATCGGGCCGACGGTGTGCGAGGAGCTGGGACCGATGCCGATCTTGAACAGGTCGAAGGTGCTGACGGCCATCGCGGCAACCACGGGAACGGGCCGCCATTGTATTGGTTGCCGGAGAAACTGGCATGACGCGCCGCGGGCCAGCGGCTAAGGTAGCCGCCCAACGCAGCCTCACGGGGATCGGGAATGGGCCTGGTGCTCTACCAGCGCGACGACTGCCACCTCTGCGACCAGGCGCTGGCCGTGCTGGCCGCGGCGCGCGCGCCGGAGCCGCAGAGCGTGTTCATCGACGACGACGCCACGCTGGAGGCGCGCTACGGCACGCGCGTGCCGGTGCTGCGCGACGCCGGCGGGCGCGAGCTGGACTGGCCGTTCGACGTGGCCCGCCTGCGCCAGTGGCTGGCCGGCTGAGCGGCCGCGCGCGGGCCGGTCACGGCTGCTTGAACACCACCTTGGTGCTGACGTTGACCGCGTTGGGGATCAGGTCGGTGTCGGCCCAGTCGCCGCCGCCGACGCCGAAGTCCAGGCGCTGGACCACGGCGCGGCCGGTCAGCACCGGCTGCGGGCCCGAGGCATCCCAGCTGAAGGTCAGGGTCACCGGCTTGCTGACGCCGCGCAGTTCCAGGGTGCCATCGGCGGCGTACTGGCCGTCGGCCAGCTTGCGGAAGCCGCTGGCGGTGTAGCGCGCCTGGGCATGGCGGCCGATGTCGAAGAAGTCGGCGGTGCGCAGGGTCGAGTCGCGGTCGGTGTTGCCGGTGGCCGCGCTGGCCAGGTTGATGCTCACCTCCAGCTTGCCCTCGGCCGGCTTGGCCGGGTCGAAGCGCAGGCGGGTGTTGAACTCGTGGAAGCGGCCGGTAAACAGCTCGCCGTCGTAACGGCTGGCGAAGGCCAGGGTCGAGCCCTCGGCCTGGACGTATTCGCTGGCGATGGCCGGTGCGGCGGCCAGCATTCCAGCCAGCAGGGCGGCGACGGCGGCAGGGGTGGTCAGCATCGGCTTCACGGGGCGTCCTCGCGCGGGGGTTGCGTGGTCATCCGGCGCGGCAGCATCCGCGCCAGGGTTGCATCATGCCTGACGAAATGGTGGTACAGCGCGGCCCCGGCGTGCACCAGCACCAGCAGGACCAGCAGCCAGAACAGCCACTCGTGCCAGCCGTGGGCGGCATCGGCCAGGGCCCGGTCCGGGGCCACCAGCTTGGGCACCTCGACCTGGCCGAACCAGCGGAACGGGCGCAGCCCGCTGGCCGAGTCGTAGAGCCAGCCGGACAGCGGCATGGCCAGGGCCATGCCATACAGCAGCAGGTGCACCACGCCGGCCAGCCAGGCCTGCCAGCGCGGCGTGCCGGGCACCGGGGCCGGGGCGCCTGCGTACAGGCGCCAGCCGATCCGCACCAGCACCAGGGCCAGCACGGTCAGGCCCAGCGACTTGTGCACGGTGTAGACCCAGAAGTACTTCGGCGAGCGCGGCAGCTCGCCCATCACCAGGCCGACCACGCCGATCAGCAGGATCAGCACGGCGATGGTCCAGTGCAGCAGCTGGCTGATGCCGCCCCAGCGGTCGGTGTTCTTCAGGCTCATGGCTGGACGGGTTCCTCGGGCTCGGGTGGGCGTTCGGGTGGCAGGGGCGACGGCGGCGGGGGCACACCAGCGTCCGCGGGCGGATCGGCTGCGCCTGCCTGGCCCGGCTCCGGCGCGCGGCTGCTGCGCACGGCCTCGGCCTCGATCCGCAGCTCGACCTCGTCGCCAATCATCGTCGGCCAGGCATCCACGCCGAATGCGCTGCGGCTGAGCGTGCCCCGCGCCGAGAACCCGGCGGTGCGCCGGAACGGCGGCATGGGGTGGCGGCGCAGCGCGTTGAAGCTGACCTCCAGCGCCAGCGGCCGGGTCACCCCGCGCAGGGTCAGCTGGCCGTGGACGACGAAGCGGTCGGGCCCCAGCGGCTCGACCCGCTCGGAGACGAAGTGCGCCTCGGGCCAGCGCCCGGCATCGAGCAGGTTGCGCGCCAGGGTGGCGCGGTTCCAGTCCGGGTCGCCCAGGTCCAGGCGCTGCAGCGGCACGCGCACGTCCAGGCGCGCGCTGCTCCAGTCCTCCGGATCGAACTCCAGCGTGCCCTCGCTGCCGGACACCGTGCCCAGCGCCTGCGAGAACCCGGCATGGGACACGGCGAACAGCACCCGGGTATGCACCGGGTCCAGGGCATAGCGCGCCGGCGCCGCCGCGGCGGCCGCGGCCAGCAGCCCGCAGGCCGCGAGCAGGGCGGCGGCGGAGCGGGCGACACGGGCGCGGATGGACGGCATCGGCCGCATTCTAGGTGCAGCGGGCGCGGCGTGGCTTGCGCCTGCCTGCCGCCATTGCGACGATTCGTTCCGGGGTTGGCCTCGAGGACACCATGCGGCTGTTGTGGCTGTGCCTGTTGCTGGCGCTGTCCGGTGCCTTGCGCGCCGCGGTGCCCGAATTGCCGCGCTTCCGGGTCCTCGGGCCCGGGGACGGGCTGCCGTCGGCCATGGTCCCGGCGATCGCCCGCGACCACGATGGCTACTTGTGGGTCGCCACCTGGGATGGCCTGGCGCGCTACGACGGCGTCGGCTTCCGCGTCTGGCAGCACGATCCGGAGGATCCGGCCTCGTTGCCCGGCAACCTGATCCAGGCCCTGTACGTGGATGGCCGCAACCGCATCTGGGTGGCCAGCGAGGGCGGCGGCGTCAGCGTGATGGACACCAGCCGCAGCGGCTTCCGCCACTACCGCAGCGCGACCCACCCGGAGCTGGAGAGCGACGACGTCTTCACCATCACCGGGCGCGGCGACGAGGTCTGGCTGGGCACGTTCGGCGGCGGCCTGTACCGGATCGACGGCGAGGACCGGCTCAAGCGCATGCGCGCGCGCGACCCGGAGATCGACGCTTCGCTGGACCGCGCGGTCATGGGCATCTCCATGGACCCGCACGGGGAAACCATCCTGGTGGCCACGCTCAACGGCCTGGCCTACTGCATGAACAAGGCCTCGCGGGTGCGCCGCCTGCCGCTGCCCGGGCCCGAGCCGTTCCCGCCGGTGACGGCGCTGTGGCGCGACGGCCAGGCCACCTGGATCGGCACCCCGCACGGCCTGCACCGGATGCGCGACGACGGCACCTGGGACACCCCGGCATGGGCCGAGGAGTTCCGCGGCCGGCGCGCGGTCAGCGCGATGAGCGGCGATGGCCAGGGCGGCTACTGGGTGGCGACCACCGTCGGGCTGTGGCACGTGCCGCGCGGCGGGCAGCCGGTGGCGGTGGGCCACGGCTTCGACGTGCCCGGGCCGAACAGCGTGATCCAGGCCATGCTGCACGACGTGGACGGCGGCCTGTGGGTGGGCCTGCCGGCCCAGGGCCTGGGCTACCTGCGCGCGGACTGGCGCCGCACCGCGGTGCTGGGGCCGGGGCAGGGTTTCGCCGGCGGCGCCTACCGGGTGGTGGCGTCGGCCGCCGGCGACGGCGTCTGGCTGACCGGCAACGCCGGTACCGGCGGACGCCTGGACACCTCGCGCGCCGAGTTCGCCGAGACCCTCGGCGCCCTCGGCACGGTCAGCCACGCCAGCGTGCGCAGCGCGCTGCAGGACAGCCGCGGCCGGTTGTGGCTGGGGCGCAGCGGCGCCCTGGTGCGGCTGGACGGAAGTGCGTCGCAGCTGTGGACGGCGCAAAGCCCGGTCGACGCGGTGATGGGCCGCGGTCCGCTGGAATGGATCCTCGAGGCGCCCGACGGCACCCTGTGGCTGGCCTTCACCGGCGCCGGCCTGCAGCAACGCAACCCGGAGGGCAAGGTGCTGGCCGAGCTGCGCCCAGGCCGCACCCCGGGCCTGGACAGCGCGGACTTCTCCGCCGTGGCGATCGGCCCGGAAGGCGTGCCGTGGATCGCCGAGGGCGCCTGGATCCTGCGCTGGGAGCCGCGCACCCAGGCCTTCGTGCCGCTGCCGGGGCTGAACCCGCCGGGCGAGGAGGAAACCATCTACGGCTTCGTCCTGGACGGGCCGGACCAGCTGTGGCTGCAGCGCCTGTCCGGGCTGGAGCTGTGGCAGCGCCGGCAGGGGCGCTGGACCCGGCAGGCGCGCCTGGGCGTGGCCGAGGGCATCCCGGCGACCGAGGCCACCGGCATGCGCGTGGACGCGCGCAGGCGGCTGTGGCTGGCCACCCGCCGCGGCCTGTTCCGGGTGGACCCGCCGGCCGGCGGGCAGCCGGCGCGGGTGCGCCCGTTCGGCGTGCGCGAGGGCCTGCCCAGCCAGGAGTTCGTCGAACGCGCGATCGCGATCGACGAGGACGGCGTGCTGGTGGCCTCCACCGGCGACGGCTCGCTGCTGCTGCTGGACACCACCCTGCCGGATCCGCCGCCGGTGTCGCCGCGGCTGGTGGTCGACGCCCTGCGCGTGCGCAGCGGCGAGGGCTGGATGGACCTGCCGCAGTCCGGCGGCTTCACCCTCGGCCCGTACGACCACGACCTGGAAGTGGTGCTGCGCCTGCTGTCCTACGACGACCCCGGCTCGCACCGCTACCGTTCGCGGCTGCTGGGCTACGACAGCGACTGGGTGGAGATGCGTGGCGGCGCGCGCCTGTTCTCGCAGCTGCCGCCGGGCCGCTACCGGCTGCAGCTGCAGGCCTCGCTGGGCCACCACAGCAGCTGGTCGGAAGTGCTGGAGTTCGGGTTCGCGGTGGCGCCGCCGTGGTGGCGCACCAGCTGGGCGCTGCTGGGCGCGCTGTTGCTGGTGCTGCTGGCGATCGTCGGCAGCGCCTGGCTGTACCTGCGCCGGGTGCGTTCACGCAGCCAGTGGCAGCTGGTCATGCACAAGCGCGAGCTGGCCGAGCAGGCGTCGATGGCCAAGAGCCGGTTCCTGGCCACCCTCAGCCACGAGGTGCGCACGCCGATGACCGGCGTGCTGGGCATGAGCGAACTGCTGCTGGAGACGCCGCTGGACGCGCGCCAGCGCAGCTACGTCGAATCCATCCGCCGCGCCGGCGACCACCTGCTGCGGCTGGTCAACGACGCCCTGGACCTGGCCCGGATCGAGGCCGGCAAGCTGCAGCTGGACTCGCAGGACTTCGATCCGCACGCGCTGGCCGCCGAGGTCGGCGGGCTGATGGCGCCGGTGGCCGAGCAGCGCGGCCTGGCCTTCCACCTGCGGGTGGCGCCGGACATGCCGCCGGCGGTGCGTGGCGACCCGGGCCGGGTACGCCAGATCCTGCTCAACCTGCTGGGCAACGCGGTCAAGTTCACCGACCGCGGCGAGGTGGTGCTGGAGCTGGGGCGGATCTCGCCCGAGGGCATCGTGTTCGTGGTCCGCGACACCGGCCCGGGCCTGAGCGAGGAGCAGAAGGCGCGCCTGTTCCGGCGCTTCGAGCAGGCCGACGGCGCGCGCACCGCGGCGCGCTACGGCGGCAGCGGCCTGGGCCTGGCGATCTGCAAGGAACTGGCGCTGGCCATGGGCGGGCGGATCGACGTCGACAGCGCGCCCGGGCGCGGCACCGCGTTCCGGGTGCAGCTGCCGCTGCCGAACGCGCCGGCGCCCGAGGCCCCGCCGCGTCCGGCGCCGGCCCCGGAGCGCACGCGGCGGCCGCTGGACCTGCTGCTGGTGGAGGACGACGCCACCGTGGCCGAGGTCATCTGCAGCCTGCTGCGCGCGCGCGGGCACCGCGTCGCCCACGCCCCGCACGCGCTGGCGGCGCTGGCGGACGTGGCGGTGGCGCACTTCGACGTGGCCTTCCTCGACCTGGACCTGCCCGGCATGAACGGCATGGCCCTGGCCCGGCAGTTGCGCGCGCAGGGCTTCGCCTCGCCGCTGGTCGCGGTGACCGCGCGCACCGATGGCGAGGCCGAGCAGCTGGCCCGCGCCGCCGGCTTCGACGGCTTCCTGCGCAAGCCGGTGACCGGCGAGATGCTGGCCGCGGCGATCGCCGCGGTGCTGCCGGAACCGGCGGAGGCCTGAGCAATGCGCGGGCGCTGGCCGGCGCGGGGCGTGCTGGCGGCGCTGCTGGCCTGGGCGCCGGCCGCGGCCACCGCGGAAAGCGCACCGCCGCCGCTGCTGGGCGGGCTGATCACCCAGACCCGGGTGCTCTACCCGCTGCAGGTCGGGGAATGGAAGGCGAGCGGGGAAACCCGCTACCCGGACCAGGGGCTGGGGGTTTCGGTGCGCTACGTGTCCGCTGACTCCTGGCTGGACCTGTACGTCTACCCGGCCGGACCGGCCGCCGCCTACCGGCTGGACGAGCTGGCCGCGCACGAGCGCGGGCAGATGCTGCAGGCCGGCCACAGCCTGGGCTCGCCCGCGCACGCCGAAGCGCTGCAGGCGCTCGAACTGCCCGGCGAGGATGGCCGCGGGCGCGAGCCGGCACGGGCGGTAGCGGTGGCATACCCGCGCCAGCGGCTGGGTTCGGTGATGTTGCTGTTCGCCCGCAACCTTTACCTGGTCAAGGCGCGCGCCAGCGCCCCGGCGAGGGTGCCGCCGGAGCAGCTGCTGGAGCGGGTGCGGGAGTTCATGGGCGAGGTGTCGGCGCAGCTGCGCATCCGCAGCACCGGGGCCTGCTGGCTGCCACAGCGGGTGGAGCTGGTCGACGTGCTGCCGGATCCGGAAGCGCCGCCGGTACTGGCCAGCTATCGCGGCGACACAGCCGCGGCGCCGAGCGCGGTGGCGCTGGTCGACGCTGCGCAGGTCCTGCACCAGGAAGCGGCGCGTGCCGGCGAGCTGGCCGCCGCACTGGCCGCGGCCGTGTACCCGGGCTGCGTCGCGCCGGAGGCGATCGAGCCGCAGGTGCCGCCGCACCTGCGCGAGATCCGGATCGAGTACCTGGCGCCGGCCGACCGCCGCGCTGCGCCCAAGGCGCCGTCGTTGGGGCGGCCGCGGCTGCGCAGCCGCGGCACCGGCTGAGGCCGGTCAGCGTGCGCTGTGCGCGTGCACCGCCTCGACCAGGGCCAGCACGTGCTCCGGGTCCATGTCCGGCGACATGCCATGGCCGAGGTTGAACACGTGGCCCTCGCGCGAGCCGCCGTTGCCCTCGGCATAGCTGTCCAGCACGCGCGCGGCCTCGCGGGCGATGACCTCCGGACTGGCGTACAGGGTGGCCGGGTCGAGGTTGCCCTGCAGCGCGACCTGGCCGCCGGTGCGGCGCGCGGCCTCGCCCAGGTCCACGAGCCAGTCCACGCCCACCGCGTCGGTGCCGGTGGCGGCCAGCGCCTCCAGGTATGGCGCGTTGCCCTTGCCGAACAGGATCAGCGGGGTGCGGTCCTCGCCCTCGCCGCGCTGCAGCTCGCGCGCGATGCGCTGCAGGTAGGGCAGGGAGAACTGGCGGTACAGCGTCGGCGAGAGCACGCCGCCCCAGGTGTCGAACACCTGCAGCGCCTGCGCGCCGGCGGCGCGCTGCGCGGCCAGGTAGGCGATGACCGCGTCGGTGACCACGCCCAGCAGCTTGTGCAGCAGCTCCGGGCGGTTGAAGGCCATGGCCTTGATCTTCGCGTAGTTGTCGCTGCCGCCGCCCTCGACCATGTAGCAGGCCAGGGTCCAGGGGCTGCCGGAGAAGCCGATCAGCGGCACCGCGCCGGCAAGCTCGCGGCGGATCACGCGCACCGCGTCCATCACGTAGCGCAGTTCGGTCTCCATGTCCGGCACCGCCAGGCGGGCCACGTCGGCCTCGTCGCGCACCGGCCGCTCGAACTTCGGGCCCTCGCCCTCGGCGAAGTACAGGCCCAGGCCCATGGCGTCGGGCACGGTGAGGATGTCCGAGAACAGGATCGCCGCGTCCAGCGGGAAGCGGCGCAGCGGCTGCAGGGTGACCTCGCAGGCCAGTTCCGGGGTCTTGGCCATGGCCAGGAAGCTGCCGGCGGCGGCGCGGGTGGCGCGGTACTCGGGCAGGTAGCGGCCGGCCTGGCGCATCAGCCACACGGGGGTGCGGTCCACGGGCTGCCGGCGCAGGGCGCGCAGCAGGCGGTCGTTGGCGAGGATTTCGGACACTTCGGAACCTTGGTGCGGGAAGGAGGGAGGCGCGCTCAGGCCCGCCGCGGGGCGTCGGCGCCGCTGACGAACATCACCTGGAAGCCGCGCTTGATCTGGGCGTCGCGGGCCTTCTCGAAGGCGGCGATGGCTTCGTCCTGGAGCAGGTACTGCTCGCGCCGCAGTTGCGACTTGCCGCCGATCTGGCCGCTTTCGCGCAGCAGTTCCCAGCCGCCGAACAGGTCCGGCTGCAGGGTCAGCTGCAGGTAACGGGGGGCTTCGCCCGGCGCCGGGCGCTGCTGCAGGAGGATGCGCATGGGACCGGATTGTAGCCGGTGCCGGGCCGGCGTCCGCGCAAGGCCCGGCAGCCGGCCTCAGCCGTCCCGCAGCAGGGCCAGGACCGCGGCCTCGTCCACCTCCGGGACCACCTCGGCGCGGCCGATCCCGCGCCACAGCACCAGGCGCAGGCGCCCGGCCACGTTCTTCTTGTCCAGGCGCATGCGCGCCAGCAGCGCTTCCGGCTCCAGCCCGGCCGGGATCCGGGTCGGCAGGCCCAGCGCCTCCAGCAGCCTTGCCAGGCGCGCGGTGTCCTCGTCCGGAGCCATGCCCAGCGCCGCCGACATGCGCGCGGCCAGCACCATGCCGACCGCGACCGCCTCGCCGTGCACCAGCGCCGCGCTGCCGCCGCCGGAATAGCCCTGCTCGGCCTCAATCGCATGGCCGAAGGTGTGGCCCAGGTTGAGCAGGGCGCGCTCGCCCTTCTCCAGCGGATCGCGCTCGACGATCGCCGCCTTGTGCTCGCAGCTGCGGGCGATGGCCTCGGCCAGGGCATGGTCGTCGCCGGCCAGCAGGGCGTCGCGCTGCGCTTCCAGCCACTGGAAGAACAGCGGGTCGCCGAGGGCGCCGTACTTGACCACCTCGGCCAGCCCGGCACGCAGCTCGCGCGGCGGCAGGGTGCGCAGGGCGGCGGTGTCGGCCACCACCGCGCGCGGCGGATGGAAGGCGCCGACCAGGTTCTTGCCCTGCGGGATGTCGACCGCGGTCTTGCCGCCGACCGAGGAGTCGACCATCGACAGCAAGGTGGTCGGCAGCTGCACGCAGTCCACGCCGCGCATCCAGCAGGCCGCGGCGAAGCCGGCCAGGTCGCCGACCACGCCGCCGCCAAGTGCGAACACCGCCGCGTCGCGGGTCGCGCCCAGCGCGGCCAGTGCGTCGAACACGCCGGCGAGCGTGGCGAGGGTCTTGTGCGATTCGCCGGCCGGGATCACGTGGGTGGCGATCGCCAGCTCCGGGCGCGCGGCGCGCAGCGCCGCTTCCACGCCGGCCGCGTACAGCGGCGCGACCTGGCTGTCGCTGACCAGCAGCACGTGGCGGCCGCGCGCGTGCGTGGCCAGCGCCGTGCCGTCCTGCAGCAGGCCCGGGCCGATGCTGATCGCGTAGGGATGGCTGCCGCCGACCTGGACCGTGCGCGCGGCGCTCATGCGGCGACCCCGCTGATGGTCCACGACTCGGCCAGGCGCAGCGCCAGGCGGGTGGCGGCCTCGACCGCGGTGAGGCCGTCGGTGTCCATCACCAGGTCGGCGACTTCGCGGTACAGCGGCTCGCGCGCGGCCGCCAGCCCGCGCAGCACCTGCTCGCGGTCGCCGCGCTGCAGCAGCGGCCGGCTGCGATCGCGCGCCAGCCGCTTGAGCTGCGATTCCACGCCCGCGCACAGGTAGACCACGAAGCCGCGCTCGCGCATCAGCTGGCGGTTGCCGGCGGCGAGCACCGCGCCGCCGCCGGTGGCCACCAGCAGCCCGTTGCCGGCCAGCAGCTCGGCCAGCACCGCGCTTTCGCGCTCGCGGAAGCCGGCTTCGCCGACGTGGTCGAAGATCGCGCTGATGCTGGCGCCGGTGCGCTGTTCCAGGTAGCTGTCGGCGTCGACGAACTGCAGGCCGAAGCGGTCCGCCAGGCGGCGGCCGATCGACGACTTGCCGGCGCCCATCGGGCCGACGAGCACGAGGTTGGGGGCTGGATTCATGGCGACCGATGCTAGCAAAGGCGCTCGGTCACGGCTGAAACGAAGGCGCGCGGCTAGTCCGGGTAGCCGGCCAGTGCCTGCAGTTCCATTGCGATCATCAGGTGCAGTTCGTCCAGGGTGGTATCGAGGCTTTCGCCGTGGCCTGCCAGGTGCCGTGCCAGCAGCGCCGCCAGCAAGTGCCCCATCGTTTCAGGGTCGCGTTTCCAGGCGATCGCGACCGCTTCCGGAAGCAGGCTTTCCCAGTCGTGCACGGGGGGCACGCCTGGCGGGGCCGGCACGGAGTGGGGGCGAGGCCGCGACGCGAGCAGTGCAAGGGCCGAGTCCGTGTCCATGGCGGGAGGATGACTGGGAACTGCGTCGTCGTTCCATGCGAATCCTCGCAAAGGATGTTTGCGCGGCGCGAAGGCGGGGGCGGGGAAGCATTCGTCCATGTGGCTGTCCATTGCTCTGTGCATGCCCCGGGGGAGGGGCGGATCCGGTGTCGTCAGCGTCCGCGCGTGGGCCGCGGCGGGCGCGGGGCCACGCCGGGCGCGGTGGTGCGCACGGCTGCGGTGCCGCGGGCCTGGCTCAGGGGATCAGGCCGTTCTCGCGGGCGTAGGCGTAGATCTCCAGGTCGTTGCGCAGGCCCAGCTTGTTCATCGCGCCGACCTTCTGGTGGCTGATGGTCTTGACGCTGCGGTTGAGGTGGCGGGCGATCTCCGAGACCGTCATGCCCGAGGCGAACAGGCGCAGGACCTCGGTTTCGCGCCGCGACAGCGGCGTCGTGCCGGCGTCGCTGCGCAGGTGCGCGTCCAGGGCGGCGCGCACGCCGGCGCCGACGTAGCGGCGTCCGTTGGCCACCGCGCTGATCGCCACGGTCAGCTCGGACAGCGCGTCGGACTTGTCCAGCAGGCCGCGCACCCCGGTGCCGAGGATCGCCTGCAGCACGTTGCCGTTGTTGGCCATGGTCAGCACCACCACCGGCAGCTGCGGCCAGTGCGCGCGCAGGCGCGAGAGCATGGCCAGGCCGTCGGCACCGTCGCCGCCGGGCATGATGAAGTCGGTCAGCAGCAGGTCGGCCTCGGCCTGGCCGAGGGCCTGGAACAGCGCGCCCGGACTGCCGGCCTCGGCCACGACCTCGGCGCCCGCGCTGGATTCCAGCAGCAGGCGCAGTCCGGCGCGGACCACCGGATGGTCGTCGGCAAGGATGATGCGCAGCTTGTTCATTCGGGGCGGACCTTTCCGTGGTCGTGGCGCCTTCAGCGGCGCGCCGCGAGTGCGGGCCCGGGCGGGCCGAGGCTTTGCAGCAGTTCCTCCAGCCAGCGCACGTGGCGAAGCACCGCTTCGCGCCGCGCGGCCGGCGTGGCCGGCGCCGCCGGGGCGCATCCCCCGGGCGGTTCGCCGACCAGCCGCAGCGATCCGGAAATGCGGTGCAGCAGTTCGGACTGGGTACGAGTGTCGCCGCGCGCGAGCGCCTGGTCCAGAGCCTCCAGGTCGGCGCGGCAGGTTTCCAGCAGCCCGTGCAGGATCTCGCGCACCTGGCGCACCGAGCCGAACGCGTCCATCAGCAGCGCCAGCTGGCGGTAGGCCGCGCTGCCGACGGCCGGCTGCGGCTCGGCCGCCGGTTCGGCCGGGACCGGGGCCACGTGCAGGTGGCGCGCCAGCTTCAGTTCCAGTTCGTGCAGCTGCACCGGCTTGGCCAGGAAATCGTCCATCCCGGCCTCCATGCACTTGCCCACGTGCCCGGGCAGGACGCTGGCGGACAGGGCGATGACCGGGATCCGCGCCAGGCCGCGCTCGCGCTCGTCCTGGCGCAACTGCCGGACCAGGGCGTAGCCGTCCACTTCCGGCATGTGGCAATCGGTGATCAGCAGGTCGTAGTGCCGCGCCGCCAGCGCCTCCAGCGCCGCGCGGCCGTCGTCGACCACCTCGTGCGGGTAGCCCAGGCGCTGCAGCTGGCGCGAGATCACCGCGCGGTTGATCGGGTGGTCCTCGGCAACCAGGATGCGCACCGCCGCCCGGCTCACCGGCGCGACCCCGGCCGCTTCCGGCTCCGGCAGCGCCAGCGCGGCGCGGCAGGCGCGTTCCAGGTTGCGCGACAGCAGCGGCGCCACCGGCAGCACCACGCAGCCTTCCGGGGCATTTGCCGGCTCGCGCGGATCCTGCAGGCAGACATGGGCCACGCCCGGCGGCAGGCGTCCGTCGCGTACCAGCGGCGCGTCGACCAGGAACAGGTCGGCATCGCCGGCATGCAGCTGCTCCACGCCCGAAGGGGTGGCCTCCAGCGGCTGCAGGCCCAGCGCGGCCAGGCCCTGGGCCAGGGCGTGGCCGGTGCGCGGATCGCGGGTGCAGGCCAGCGCCACCCGCCCGCTCAGCTCGGGCAGCGGCATGCGCGGGCGTTCCACCGGCAGTTCCAGTTCCAGGCAGGCCAGCCCGCCTTCGCCCTCGACCCGCGACAGCAGCAGTTCGCCGCGCATCAGCCGGACCAGGTGGTGGCAGATCGCCAGGCCCAGCGCCAGGCCGCCGGGACGCGCGGTGTCATCGCGGCGCGGAGCGCCGGTGGCGGGCATCGGCAGCGCGGCACCGCCATCGCCGGAGTCGGATACCGACAGGCGCAGGCGCTGGACGTCGCCGGCATCGGCCAGCACTTCGGCCTGCAGCTCCACCTGGCCGCCGCCGCTGGCGCGCACTGCGCTGGCCAGCAGGTAGGCCAATACCTGGCGCAGGCGCCCGGCGTCGCCGCGGTAGGCCGCGGCCAGGCGGCGGTCGGCGCTGGCATGCAGGCGCAGGCCCTTCTCGGCGGCGGGCGCGGCGGCCGCGGCGACCACGTCGTCCAGCAGGTCGCGCAGGTCGAACGTGCCCTGGTCCAGCTGCAGCTCGCCGGCCTGCAGGCGGGAGAAATCGAGGATGTCGCCCATGATCTCCAGCAAGCTTTCCACCGATTCCTCGAGCATGCCCAGCATGTGCACCTGCTCCTGGTTGAGCGGGGTGTGCGCGAGCAGTTCGACGATGCCCAGGGCGCCGGCGATCGGCGTGCGGATCTCGTGGCTGACCAGCGACAGGAAGGTGCCGGCGGTATGGGTGGCGGCCTCGGTGGCGCGGCGTGCCTCGTACAGGTCGGTGACGTCGGCCAGGGTGCCCAGCAGCGCGCTGACGCCGTGGCGGCCGCGCACCGGGTGCAGGCGCAGGCGCAGCTTGCGCGCCGGGTCGGGGCCGCTGTGGTCGATCTCGCAGGCGACCGGCTCGCCGGACTGGTGCAGGCGGCTCTCGGCCTGCATCAGCACCTCCGCGTCCTTGCCGTGCACCTGCCGCGAGGTGGCCAGGGTGCGGCCGAGCACGTCCTCGCGCTGGCAGTGGTAGTGGGCTTCGAAGGCCTGGTTCACGGCCAGGTAGCGACCGTCGCCATCCTTGAGGAAAGCCACGCAGGGCACGGCCTCCAGCAGCGCGGTCGCGTCCGGCAGTCCCGGCAGGCGCTGGCGCTGGCGGCGCCAGGCCAGCCAGCCGAGGGTCGCCAGCACGCCGGCAAGCAGGCCGGCGAGGACGCAGCCAAGGGCGAGGATGGGGGTATTGCCGGACGCCGTTGCCGCCAGCACCGGGCCGGGCATCAGGGCGGTGCCGGCGAGGGCCAGGCGGCAGCTGCGGGGAAAAGGCGTCCGGGCCCTCGGGCCCGGACGGGCCGCCATCGTGGATGCCCCGGGGGAGTGGGCGTTTCCGGCAGGGGGCGGCCAGGACAGTGGGGACGCGGGACGGCACGACGGACAGCCGGCACCGTGGCGCCCGACGGGCTGGCCCAGCTCCGTGCTACCGCTCCGTTCCCCCATGGGGCAGGAATGTCCCGCGCCCCGCGCATACGCGACCATCAGACGAATCCGAAATTGGACAGGCCGCCCGGTGGCCAATCTACGCTGCCGGCGCGGGCGCATCCTTAACGCGGCGGGCGTGGTCGAGCCGGAGCACCGCGTCGGCCAGGCCGGGCAGGGTGCGCAGGGCCTGGCGGCTGACCCGCTCGTAGTGCTGGACGAAGCGCTCCAGCGCCGGGCGGTCCATGCCGCGGCGGCCGCTGGCGGCCTGCAGCGCCTGTTCCTGCTGCCAGCGCCACGCGTACACGGCCTGGAAGTCCGGCGGCTGCAGGAACCACAGCCGGTCCAGCCGCGCCCACAGCGCCGGGTAGTCGCGTGCCAGCGCGGTGTTGCAGTAGCGGCGCCAGGTGCCGTCCGGGTCCTCGCGCGCCTCCAGCGCGTTGACCGGCTCCACCAGCGCGGCGTTGTCCTCGGCGGGCACGCCCAGACACCAGCCCTCCAACACCAGCAGGTCCAGCGGTCGTTGCGGGCGCGGCCAGCGCTCCGCCGGCAGGCGGTCGTCGGCCAGCTTGTCGAAGCGCGGCAGCGGCACCGTGCGACCGGCGCGCAGGGCGTCGATCGTGGCCAGCGCCAGGGCCAGGTCGTGGGTGCCGGGCGGGCCGCGGGTGGCCAGCAGCGGGTGTACCCCAGCCGCCAGGCGCTGGCGCGCGGCGCGGTCCAGGTAGACGTCGTCCAGCGACAGGCAGGCGGCGGACAGCCCGGCGGCGGCGGCCTCCGCCACCACCTGCGCGGCCAGGGTGGACTTGCCGCTGCCCTGCAGGCCGCTGATCCCCAGCACCTGCAGGCCCGGGCGCGCGGGCACCGAGGCCAGCACGGCGCGGACCAGGGCTGCGGGGAAGCCTGTGGTGTGCGCGTCGCTGTCCATGGCGCCACAATACCGGCCCCTGCCGCGCATGGAGCCGCCATGACCGATCCGCTGTACGCCGAGGCCCTGCAGACCTTCGGACAACTGCTGGAGGAGGCGCGCGCCAGCGGCATGGCCGATCCCAATGCGATGACCGTGGCCACCGCCGACGCCCAGGGCCGGCCCCACGCGCGCACGGTGCTGCTCAAGGCCCACGACGAGCGTGGCTTCGTGTTCTACACCCACCTGGACAGCCCCAAGGGCCGCGACCTGCGCGCCAACCCGCACGCCGCGCTGCTGTTCCTGTGGCGGCACCTGCGCGAGGCGGGCGTGCAGGTGCGCATCGAAGGCGAGGTCGGCCAGGTGGACGCCGCCGAGGCCGATGCCTATTTCGCCAGCCGCCCGCGCATGAGCCAGCTTGGCGCCTGGGCTTCGCGGCAGTCGCAGACCCTGGGCTCGCGCGCCGAGTTCGAGGCCGCGCTGGCCGAGGCCGAGGCGCGCTTCCGCGACGGCCCGGTGCCGCGCCCGCCGGGCTGGAGCGGGTTCCGGGTGGTGCCGCGTTCGTTCGAGTTCTGGTACGGCGCCGGCTTCCGCCTGCACGAGCGCTGGAGCTACGAGCGCGGCGGGGACGGCGCCTGGTCCAAGCGGATGCTGCAGCCATGAACCTGCAGCTGCGCGTGCGCCCGCCGCGCAAGGCCGACCTGCCGGCCTGGGCGGGGATGCGCGCCGCGCTGTGGCCGGAGGTGGACCCGGAACTGCTGGCCAGCGAGGCCTCCGACCTGCTGCACGCGGCCGACGGCGGGATGTTCGTGGCCGAGGTCGGCGGCGAACTGGTGGGCCTGGCCGAGGCCTCGCTGCGGCACGACTACGTCAACGGCACCACCAGTTCACCGGTGGGCTTCCTCGAGGCCTGGTACGTGGCGCCGGCCTGGCGTGGCCGTGGCGTGGGCCGCGCCCTGCTGCGCGCGGTGGAAGGCTGGACGCGCGCGCTGGGCTGCACCGAGCTGGCTTCCGACGCGCTGCTGGACAACACCGCCAGCCACGCCGCGCACCGCGCCTGCGGCTTCGTCGAGACCGAGCGGGTGGTGTACTTCCGCAAGCGGGTGGGCTGATGGGGCCGCGCCGCATCGTCTGCCTCACCGAGGAGCCGACGGAGACCCTTTACGCGCTGGGCGAGCAGGACCGCATCGTCGGCATCAGCGGCTTCACCGTGCGCCCGCCGCAGGCGCGGCGCGAGAAGCCCAAGGTCAGCGCATTCACCAGCGCCAAGGTCGAGGCGATCCTGGCGCTCAGGCCGGATCTTGCGATCGGCTTCTCCGACATCCAGGCCGACATCGCCGCCGAGCTGGTGCGGCGTGGCGTGGAAGTCTGGATCGCCAACCACCGCAGCGTCGACGGCATCCTCGACTACATCCGCCGCCTCGGTGCCCTGGTCGGTGCCGCGGCAAAGGCCGACGCCTGGGCCGGCGAGCTGCGGCGCGGCCTGGATGCGGCGCGCGAACGCGCGCAGCAGCGGGGCGTGCGGCCGCGCGTCTACTTCGAGGAATGGGACGAGCCGCTGATCACCGGCATCCAGTGGGTGGCGGAGCTGGTGCGCATCGCCGGCGGCGAGGACGTCTTCCCGGAGCTGTCCGCGCAGCCGCTGGCGCGCGACCGCATCCTGGCCGATCCGGCGGTGGTGGTGGCGCGCGCGCCGGACATCATCCTCGGCTCCTGGTGCGGCAAGAAGTTCCGTCCGGACAAGGTCGCCGCGCGCCCGGGCTGGGATGCGATCCCGGCGGTGCGCGACGGCGAGCTGCACGAGATCCGCTCGCCGCTGGTCCTGCAGCCGGGGCCGGCTGCGCTGACCGATGGCCTGGCGGCGATCGAGGCGGTGCTCGATGCCTGGGCGCGGCGCTGCGCCGGCTGAGCCTCAGCCGCGCTCCAGTGCGGCGGCAGTGGCCGCCATGCGCGGGCCCAGCCAGCAGTAGGAACCGACCGGGGTCAGTCCGGCCTGCTGGAACTTCCTGCGGTACCAGCTGGCCTTGCGCGGCTGGAAGCCCTCGGTATCGCCCTCGAACTCGTCCTCGGCGGTGAACGCCTCGAGGAAGGCCACGCCGCCGCACAGCTCGGCCAGGCCGGGCAGGCCCCGGCCGAGCTCGCGCGTGGGCAGGTAGTGGATCACGTCCGCGCACACCAGCAGGTCCACCGGCGCGCACGGGCGCAGCCATTCGAAATCGCCGAAGCGGGCCAGGTGCAGGTTGCGGCGTGCGCCGTGCCTGGCAATCGCATATTCGCTGGAATCGAAACCCAGGTAGCTGGCCTTCGGCCGCAGCTTGAGCAGCGGCTTGCGCCAGGCGCCCTCGCCGCAACCGATGTCCAGCACCGTGCGGATGGGACGCTCGAGGTAGTACTCGGCGGTAGCCACCGCCAGCGCCACCTTGCGCTCGAGCCGGCGTGGATCCTGGATGTTCTGCTGCCGGTACCAGCGGTCGAAGTAGGCGCGGTCGTAGGTCTTGGTCATCGTCGGGGCAAGCAGGGGAAAGAAGTGAGGTGCGGTGCGGCGGCAGGGCGGGAAAGCACGGTCGTTGGCCCGCGGGATGCCCCGCAGCGCGACTTCACTGGCCAGTTTAGGGTGTCGCGGCTGGCCGCACCTGCCGGCGTTCGACGCCACGCCCGCGATGGCCGACAATCCGGCGCTCCACCAACCACAGGCGACGCGCATGTATCTCTGGGTGAAGTCCTTCCACATCCTGTTCGTCGTGGCCTGGATGGCGGCGGTGTTCTACCTGCCGCGGATCCTGGTCAACATCGCCGAGGCGGGCGAGCAGCCGGCGGTACGCGAGCGCCTGGTGCTGATGGGGCGGCGCCTGTACCGCTTCGGCCACAACATGTTCGGCCTGGCCGTGGCCCTGGGCCTGGTGATGTGGCTGTACTACGGCATGGGCCGCGGCGCCGGCTGGATCCACGCCAAGCTCGGCCTGGTCGCGCTGCTGCTGGCGTACTTCATCGTCACCGGGCGCTGGCTGAAGAACGCCGCCGCCGGCAAGCCGCTGGCCTCGGCGCGCGCGCTGCGGGTGTTCAACGAACTGCCGGTGCTGGTGCTGCTGGCCATCGTCTGGCTGGTGCTGGCCAAGCCGTTCTGAGCCGGTCCCGGACCGGACACCCGCAAAGCAGGCGGGCCGCTTCGCAGGAAGCGGCCCGTCGCGTTTTCCGGCTCAGTCCTTGCGGCGGAACTGCTCCGGCTGCGGCAGTTCCACCGGCACGCCGTTGGCGTCGCAGGTGCCGGCGGCGCACAGGCGCTCGCGCAGCTTCGGGGTGGCCTGCACGATCAGGTGGAAGATCGTGTTCTGCTCGAGGGTGCCGCGCACCGCCTCGCTGCCCGGGCCGCGTGCCCAGATGCCCACGTCTTCGCCGCCGTGCGATTCGGACTTCAGCGGCACCAGCGCCTCCTGCATGTAGTCCGGATGGGTGGTGTCGACCTGGGTCAGGTCGGGGCGGCCCTGCGCCGGCTGCGAGGACGAGGGGTTGTGCGGATAGGTCTTCGGACCGGCCGGCTGGCGGTTGCTGGCGCCGGTGTGGCCGGGGCCGTTGGCATAGCTGAGGGTGGTGTAGGGCAGGCCGGTGTTGTCCAGGGCGTAGGCGCCGGGCTTGCCGTCCTCGCCGGGCGCGTCGCGGACCTTGTCGAGGATCGGGTTGCCGCGGGCCGGGTAGCCGACGAAGTTCAGCGAGTGCGAATGGTCGGCGGTGACCAGGATCAGGGTGTCCTCGGGCGAGGTCATTTCCGCAGCCACGCGCACGGCCTCGGACAGGGCCACGGTCTCGTCCAGGGCGCGGAAGGCGTTGCCGTTGTGGTTGGCGTGGTCGATGCGCGCGCCCTCGACCATCAGCACGAAGCCGCCCGGCTCGCGCGACAGGCGCCGGATCGCCTCGGCGGTCAGCTCGGCCAGGGTGGGCTCGGCGGCGCGGTCCTTCTCGTGCTCGAACTGCATGTGGTCGTGCTCGAACAGGCCCAGCACCGCCGGGGCGTCGGCCGCGGCCTGCAGCTGCTGCCGGTTCCACACGTACACGCCGCCGGGGTGGGCGGCCTTCCATTCGGCGACCAGGTCGCGGCCGTCGCGGCGCAGGCCGGTCTTGTCCGGATATTCGGGGTCGGGCGTGCCGGCCGGCAGGAACTGGCCGCGGCCGCCGCCGAGCATCACCTTCGGGCCGGGGCCGTACGGGGTGGAGACCATCTGCCGGGCGATGTCGATGCAGCCCTGGGCATGGGCCTCGGCCGGCATGGCCGCGTCGTTTTCCCAGTTGCGGTCGGGCGCGTGCGCCCAGGTCGCGGCCGGGGTGGCGTGGGTCAGGCGCGCGGTGCTGACGATGCCGGTGGCCATGCCCGCGGCGTCGGCCAGGTGCAGCCAGGTCAGGCGCTGCTTGCCGAGGCTGTCGGCGCAGTCGTTGCGCTTGCCGGCGGACACGCCGATCGCGCCCATGTGGGTCTTCACGCCGGTGGTGATGGCGGTCATGGTGCCGGCCGAGTCCGGCGTCTGCGCGTCGACGTTGTAGGTCTTGCTGAAGGCGGTGTGCGGGAAACGCTCCCAGCTCAGCAGGTTCTCCTCGCCCGGGCCGCCCTTGCGCTGGCCCTCGAGGATGCGCGCGGCGGCCACCGTGGTCAGGCTCATGCCGTCGCCGAGGAACAGGATGACGTTCTTCGCCTTGCCCGACATGGCGCCATTGGCCGCGGCGGCCGCGGCGCCGTTGCGGTACCACCACTGCGGGGTCTCGCCATCGGGATGGGCGATGGCCGGAACCTGCACCCGCGGTGCGCTGGCCGGCGCAGGAGCCGTGGGCGGGGTGCTGGCGCAGGCGGCGGGCAGCAGGGCGGAGAGCAGGGCCAGGGGCAGGGCGCGGGTATGACGGGGCATTGCGGGTCCGGAATCGGCGCAGGCGGCCGCGCCAGGTCCGCGCTGGCGCGCGGCCACGGCCACGGTGCGTGCGTGGTGGGTGGGGCGCGCATTATCGGACGTTGCCAATGTCGTGCCTATGACATATCGGCGTTCCAGTGGCAGCATCGCCAGCCCGGTTGCATCCGGGTATCGTTCCGCCATTGCAGCATCCCGGATTGCAGATGAACCTGGTCAAGGCCTGGCTGGCCATTCCCTTCTGGCAGCGCGTGCTTGGCGGCTTCGTGCTCGGCGCCCTGGCCGGCTGGCTGCTGGGCCCGGCGGCGCAGACCTGGCTGGGCCCGCTGGGCACGGTCTACGTCAACCTGATCCGCATGATCGCGGTGCCGCTGGTGCTGTTCGCGGTGGTCAACGCGGTGGCCTCGCTGCACGGCCAGAAGTCGGTGGCGGCGCTGGGGGGGCGCACCTTCGCCTGGTTCGCCGCCACCGCGGCGCTGGCGGTGTGCGTGGGCCTGGCGGTGGGCCTGGTGCTCAAGCCCGGCACCGGGCTGAGCGGGCTGGAGATGCCGGCCGACTACACCCCGCGCGAGGTGCCGACCCCGGTGCAGGTGCTGCTGGACGTGGTCCCGACCAACCCGTTCAAGGCCCTGGCCGAGGGCAAGATCCTGCAGGTGATCTTCTTCGCCGGCCTGCTGGGCTTCGCCCTGGTCAAGCTGGGCGAGAAGACCGCGCGCCTGCGCGCGCTGGTGGGCGAGGCCAGCGACGCCATGGTCCAGGTCACCCGCTTCGTGCTGGAGATGACCCCGCTGGGTACCTTCGGCCTGATCGCCGGACTGGTCGGCAGCTACGGGTTCGAGAAGCTGCTGCCGCTGGGCACCTTCGTGTTCGCCCTGTACCTGGCCTGCGCCCTGCACATCGTGCTGGGCTACGGCGGCCTGCTGCTGGCGCATGGACTCAATCCGCTGAAGTTCTTCCGCGGCGCGGCCGCGGGCATGCAGGTGGCCTTCGTCAGTTCCTCCAGCTTCGCCTCGATGCCGGTGGCGATGCGCTGCGCCACCCACAACCTGGGCGTGGACAAGGACTACGCCGCCTTCGCCGTGCCGCTGGGCGCGAGCATCAAGATGGACGGCTGCGGCGCGATCTACCCGGCCCTGACCAGCGTGTTCGTGGCCCAGTACTTCGGCCTGGACCTGAGCGCCAACCAGTACTTCGTGATCCTGCTGGCCTCGGTGCTGGGCAGCTTCGGCACCGCCGGGGTGCCGGGCACGGCGATCGTGATGGTGACCCTGGTGCTCAGCGCCGCCGGGCTGCCGCTGGAGGGCATCGCCCTGCTTGTGGCGATCGACCGGGTGCTGGACATGATGCGGACGATGACCAACGTCACCGGGCAGATGCTGGTGCCGGTGCTGGTGGCCAAGGAAACCGGGCTGCTGGACCGCCAGGTGTACGAACGGGCTTCCAGCAACGTCGGGATCGAGCCCACCGAGGTGCGCGACTAGCGCCCCGGGCCTGGCGGCGCTACCGGCGCAGGCCGGGGATTGGTGCCGGGCGGTACCTGGCGCGCGCCAGGGCGGAACGGGTCCGGAAACGGCGAAGGCCGCCTTGCGGCGGCCTTCGCTGGAACGGCGGTGCGGGATGGGTCAGATCTCGACCCGGCGCGCCTGCACGAAGCGGCTGCCCCAGTAGCCGGAGGCCAGGCTGTCCACGCGCACGTCCTTGCCGCGGCTGGGCGCATGCAGGAACTGGCCGCTGCCGACGTAGATGCCGACGTGGTTGATGCGGCCGCGGGCGCCGAAGAACACCAGGTCGCCGGGGTTCAGTTCGTCGCGGCTGCGGATCAGCTTGCCGTCGGAGCGGGTCGCCATGTCGCGCGAGGCGCGCGGCAGTTCGATGCCCAGGGCGTTGCGGAACACGTAGCTGACCAGGCCGCTGCAGTCGAAGCCGTCCGGGCCGGAGCCGCCCCAGCGGTACGGGGTCCCCAGCAGGCCCATGGCCGCCTTGACCACCTGCTCCAGCTTGCCGCCGGCCTGTTCGCCCTCCTGGTTGAGCAGGCGGTTGACGTCGCCGGCGAAATTCGCCGAACGGTCCAGCAGCATGCCGTCGTTGCGCGACAGGTGGGGCAGCAGCACCGCCAGGGTGGCGCTGGCCGCGGCGTCGGCCTTGCCGCGCAGGCCGCCGGCCTGCGGCGCGGCCGCCACGGCAGGCACCGCCGCCGTGGCCGGGACGGCCTGGGGCACGGGGGCGGGCACTTCCAGGATCGTGGCCGGGGCCAGCGGCTCCGGCTCCACCGGCGCCGGCTCGGGCGCGGCCATGGCCGGCGCGACCGGCAGGACGGTGCACAGCAGGAACAGCAGGCGCGCGCGGGAGCGGGCCTGGGTGGCGGCAGGAGTGCGCAGGGCGCGGGCTTCGGTCGTCACGCGGTCGTTACGAAAAAAGGACCGGGGGATGATGCCGGCTTCACGCCGGGTTGATGTTCACAAAAAGTTAAAATCCCGTGAATCGTTCCAATAGGCGTCACGTTTCAACGCAACACCCGCCGCGCACCGCTGTAGTGGTCGCGCCAGTAGTAGCCGTCCAGGTGGTCCAGGCGGACGGTGCCGCCGCTGGTGGGGGCGTGGACGAAGCGGCCTTCGCCGACGTAGATGCCCACGTGGTTGACCTGGCGCCCGCTGCCGAAGAACACCAGGTCGCCGGCGGCCAGCTTTTCCGGGGCGATCCGCGGGCCCTGGACCTGGGCCAGTTCGCGCGAGGTACGCGGCAGGCGCAGGTCCAGCATGTCGCGGTAGACGTAGTTGACCAGCCCGCTGCAGTCGAAACCGCTCTCCGGGGTGTTGCCACCGTAGCGGTACGGGGTGCCGACCAGGCTCAGGGCGCGCAGGACCACGGCATTGGCCGCCGCCGGGTTGGCCGGGGCGACCTGCGGCCAGTGGCGGGTCTGCACCGGGGCCTGGGCGGAAGGGCGGGTGGTCTTGCCGCCGCCGCAGCCGGCGGCAAGCAGCACCACCGCCGCCAGGGCACCCCATGCCACGGCTGGCAACGAGGGGATGGGGACGGGATAATGCGGGGCTTTCCTCACGGCGGCCATCATGGCCGCGGTTCCCGCGGCCGGCAAGCCGCCCACCCCTGCTGCCGCCGGCAGCCATTCCCGAGTTCCGCATGAAGATCGAAAAAGACCGCGTCGTCCGTTTCCACTACACCGTCTCCGAGGTCGGCCAGGAGCCGCTGGAGAGCTCGAAGGAGCGTGAGCCGATCGCGATCCTCATCGGGCACGGCAACATCATCCCCGGCCTGGAGCAGGCAATGATGGACAAGCAGGCCGGCGACAGCTTCAGCGTCGACGTCCCGGCGGCCGAGGCCTACGGCGAGCGCCGCGAGGGCCTGACCCAGCGCATCCCGAAGAAGCACTTCGGCAATACCAGGCTGGCCCCGGGCATGCAGGTGGTGCTGCAGACCAACTTCGGCCCGCGCGCGGTGACCGTGCACAAGGTCGGCCACAGCGTGGTGGACGTGGACCTCAACCACCCGATGGCGGGCAAGGACCTGCACTTCGACGTGGAGATCGTCGAGGTGCGCGAGGCCAGCGCCGAGGAGGTCGAGCACGGGCACGTGCACGGCGACGGCGGCCACCACCACTAAGCGCCACATGCAAACGGCCCGCTCACGCGGGCCGTTTCGTTTGCCGCGCCGGCCGGGCCGCAGGGGTCAGGCCAGCGCCAGGTCGCCGGGCTGGACGGCCTCGGCCGGGGCCGGGACCTGTTCGCCGGCCGCCTGCCGCACCGGCGCGAAGCTGCGGCGGTGGTGCACGCAGGGGCCGTGGCTGGCCAGCGCCGCCAGGTGCGCGGGGGTGGCGTAGCCCTTGTGCTCGTGGAAGCCGTAGACCGGGAATTCCTCGTGCAGCTGGCACATCAGCCGGTCGCGGCTGACCTTGGCCAGGATCGAGGCGGCCATGATCGCCGGCTCCAGGGCGTCGCCGCCGACGATCGCCTCGGCCATGCACGGCAGCGAGCGCGGCAGCATGTTGCCGTCGATCCGCGCCAGCTGCGCGTGCTCGCCCAGCGCCAGCACGCAGCGGCGCATGCCCTCCAGGGTCGCCTGCAGGATGTTCAGGCGGTCGATCTCCTCGACCGGGACCAGCTCCACGTGCCAGGCCAGGGCGCGCTCGACGATGCGCGGGTACAGGTCCTCGCGCTGGGCGTGGCTGAGCTTCTTGGAATCGTCCAGGCCGCGGATGCGCCGGCGCGGATCCAGCACCACCGCGGCCACCGCCACCGGGCCGGCCAGCGGGCCGCGCCCGGCCTCGTCCACGCCGGCCACGCGCAGCTGCCTGCGGTCGATCGGGAACAGCCCGCCGTCGGCCCCCTCGGGCATGAAGCTGCGGGCCACGCGCAGGGCGCGCCGGCTCATGCCGCGCCCCCGTGGCCGCCGAGCAGCTCGGCGATGGCGTCGGCCGCCGAGGCCGAGGCATCGCGGCGCAATTCCCGGTGGAGGCGTTCGTACTCCGGCAGCAGCGCCTGGATCGCGTCCGGCTGGTTGAACCAGTGCAGCACCGCCGCCGCCAGCGCGTCGGGGGTGCAGTCGTCCTGCATCAGTTCCGGGGCCAGGTCCTTGCCCGCCAGCACGTTGGGCAGGGCGTAGCGCTCGACCTTGAGCAGGCCCAGCGCCTTGACGATGCGGTAGGTCAGCGGCGAGACGCGATAGCCGACCACCATTGGCCGCTTGGACAGCATGGCCTCCAGGGTGGCGGTGCCGGAGGCCAGCAGGACCACGTCGGCGGCGGCGAGCACGTCGCGCGCGCGGCCGTCGAACAGGTGGGTGTGGCTGGAGCGCAGCGGCGAGCGCCGCAGCTGCTGCTGGAGCAGTTCGCGGCCGGCGGCGTTGGCGGCCGGGATCGCCACGTGCAGCGGCTTGAGCACCTCGCTGACCTGCCAGGCCGCGCGCAGGAAGGTGTCGCCCAGGCGGCCGATCTCCCCGAGGCGGCTGCCCGGCAGCACCGCCAGTACCGGCGCGTCCACTGGCAGGCCCAGGCGCGCGCGGGCGCCGGCACGGTCCGGGTGCAGCGGCATGGCGTCGGCCATCGGGTGGCCGACGAAGCGCGCGTCCACGCCATGGCGGGCGTAGATCGCCGGCTCCATCGGGAACAGGCACAGCACGCGGTCGGCGCTGGCGCCGATCTTCCCGGCGCGCTTCTCGCGCCAGGCCCAGACCGAGGGGCTGACGTAGTGCACGGCCGGTACGCCGCGCTGGCGGAACCAGCGCTCCAGGCCGAGGTTGAAGTCCGGGGCGTCGATGCCCACGACCACGTCCGGGCCCCAGGCCAGGCCGCGGCTGCGCAGCTCGCCACGCAGCTTCAGCAGCCGCGGCAGGTGGCGCAGCACCTCGGCCAGGCCCATCACCGCCAGCTCGCTGGCGTCGTACCAGGTCTCCACGCCGGCGCGGCGCATGGCGTCGCCGCCGATCCCGGCGAACCTGGCGTCCGGATAGCGCCGGCGCAGGGCCTCGACCAGGCCGGCGCCGAGGCCGTCGCCGGAGGCTTCGCCGGCGACCAGCAGGATCCGCGGGGCCAGGCCGCCGCGGGTGCGGACTGCGGGGGCGGGCGCGGGCATGGCCATCAGCGCAGCAGGGGACGCTCGCCGCCGTCGATGAACTCAAGCAGCTGGCGCACGTCGTCGCTGGCCTGGGCCTGCACGCCGAGCTGCTCGCGGGCCTCGGCCAGCGGCAGCCCGGCCACGTACAGGGTGCGGTAGGCGCGCTTGATCGCGGCGATGCGCTCGGGCGCGAAGCCACGGCGCTTGAGGCCCTCGCTGTTGATGCCGCGCGGGCGCCCCAGCGAGTTGCCGCCGACCATGGTGAACGGCGGCACGTCGCCGTTGACCAGCGCGCCCATGCCGAGGAAGGCGTGGTCGCCGATGCGGCAGAACTGGTGGGCACCGGCGAAGCCGCTGATGATCACCCAGTCGCCCACGGTGACGTGGCCGGCCAGGGTGGTGTTGTTGGAGAACACGCAGTTGTTGCCGACGATGCAGTCGTGGGCGACGTGGCTGTAGGCCAGCAGCCAGTTGTCGTTGCCGATGCGGGTGACGCCGCCGCCGCCGCCGGTGCCGCGGTTGACGGTGACGAACTCGCGGAACACGTTGCGGTCGCCGATCACCAGCTCGGTGCGCTCGCCGGCGAACTTCTTGTCCTGCGGTTCGCCGCCGATCGCGCAATGGCCGATGAAGCGGTTCTCGCGGCCGATCCGGGTGGGCCCGGTGAAGCTGCAGTGCGGGCCGATCTGGCAGCCGTCGCCGATTTCGACCTCCGGGCCGATCACGGTGTAGGCGCCGACGCTGACGCCCTCGCCCAGGCGGGCGGAGGGATCGATCACGGCGGTGGGATGGATCCGGGCCTTGTCGTTCATGGAAGTTCCCTGGTCACTCGCGGGTGCCGGCGCACAGCACCTCGGCGCATGCGACTACCTCGCCGTCGACCTTGGCTTCGCCGTAGTACACGGCCATGTTGCGGATCACGCGCTTGACGCACACGTGCAGCTCCAGCACGTCGCCGGGCACCACCTGCTTGCTGAAGCGGGCGTTCTCGACCTTGACCATGTAGAACAGCTTGGACTGCGCGTCGCGGCCCATGGACAGCTGGGTCAGCACGCCGCCGGCCTGGGCCAGGGCCTCGATGATCAGCACGCCGGGCATGATCGGCTGGCCCGGGAAGTGGCCCTGGAAGTAGGGCTCGTTGATCGAGACGTTCTTGCGGCAGACGATGCGCTTGCCCTCGATGTCCAGCTCGTCGACCCGGTCGACCAGGAGGAACGGATAGCGGTGCGGAATCAGCGTCCGGATGGTGGTGACGTCGATGGGCAACTGCACGGTTTCGTTCATTCGGGGCTTCTCTGGGAGGAGGCGATGACGCGGCGCGCCAGCGCGTCCAGTTGCTTGAACCGGGCGGCGTTCTTCCGCCAGGTGCGGTTGTCGGTTAGCGGGGTGCCGGAGGAGTACTCGCCCGGCTCGCGAATGGAATGGGTGACCAGCGACATGGCCGTGACCAGCACCTTGTCGGCCACCTCGAGGTGGCCGAGGATGCCGGCGCCGCCGCCGACCAGGCAATAGCGGCCGATCTTCGCGCTGCCGGCCGCGGCCGAGCAGCCGGCCATGGCGGTGTGCGCGCCGATGCGCACGTTGTGGCCGATCTGGACCAGGTTGTCGATGCGCACGTCCTCCTCGAGGACGGTGTCGTCCAGCGCGCCGCGGTCGATGCAGCTGTTGGCGCCGATCTCGCAGTCGTCGCCGACCACCACGCCGCCCAGCTGCGGCACGTTGACCCAGTGGCCGGCGTCCATGGCCAGGCCGAAGCCGGCCGCGCCCAGCACCGCGCCGGGGAGGATGCGCACGCGCTTGCCCAGGCGCACGCGGGTGTACAGCGTCACCCGGGCCTGCAGCTCGCAGCCTTCGCCCAGTTCGCAGTCGTCGCCGATCACGCAGCCGGGGCCGACCACGCAGCCGGCGGCGACCTTCGACCGGGCGCCGATGGAGACGAACGGGCCGATATGCGCGTCCGGCGAGACCTCGGCGGTCGGATCGACCACCGCGCTGGGATGGATGCCGGGCGCGCGCGCCGGCACCCGTTCGAACAGGGCGGAGATGCGGGCGAAGGCCACGTACGGGTCGCGCGCGATCAGCGCGGTGCCGCGCACGTCCCCGGCGTCCTCGGCGCGCACCACCACCACCGCGGCGGCGGTGGTGGCGAGCTGGCCGCGGTAGCGCGGGTTGGCGAGGAAGGCCAGCTGGCCGGGGCCGGCGCTGGCGAGGGTGGCGACGCCGCGCACGGGCGTGGCGCCGTCGCCCTGCAGCTGCAGCGAGAAGCGCTCGGCCAGGGCGGCGGCGGTGAATTCGGGATGGTCCATGGCGCGCATTCTAGCGTCCCCGGCAAGTGCCCCGGCTCCACCCGGGCTCAGCGCCGCGACAGCAGCACCAGCAGCGCGCCGGTGCCGCCCTGGGCCGGCGGCGCGGAATGGAAGGCCAGCACCTCGCCGCGCTGGCGCAGCAGGCGGTCGACCAGGTTCTTCAGCACCGGCACGCCGCCGGCGCCGCCCTTGCCGTGGACGATGCGCACGCAGCCGAAGCCGGCGTCCAGCGATTCGGCCAGGAAGCGCGCCACCAGCATCTCCGCCTCCAGCGCGCTGGCGCCGTGCAGGTCCAGTTCGTCCTGGGCGGCGAACTGGCCGCGGCGCAGGCGTTGCCAGTCGCGCGCGTTGACCCGCTCGCGGCGGAACGCGCTGGCATCGCCGCGCAACAGCACCGCATCCGGCGACCCGGCGAGCAGTCCGGCCATGCCGCGCGCGTCGCCGCCGTCGTCCTCGCGGCGCACGGCCGGACGCGGCCGCGGCCGTTCCGGCGGCGGCGCGGCGTCGGTCCGCAGCGGGTCCACCTTGCCGACCGCGGCGCGGAACAGGGCGGCATCGTCTTCATCCTCGTGCATTGGCGAAGGGTAGCGCAGCCGCACTGCGAACCGCTGCCGGGCGACGGGCGCGACGCTTCCGGTATCATCGGGTCGTTTTCGAGGAAGCCCATGCGCGTACTGGTTAGCAACGACGATGGCGTCGATGCCCCCGGCATCCACGCCCTGGCCCAGGGGCTGCGCGACGCGGGGCACGAGGTCTATGTGGTGGCGCCCGACCGCGACCGGTCCGGCGCGAGCAATTCGCTCACCCTGGACCTGCCGATCCGGGTCAAGCGGCTGGACCACTACACCTGCTCGGTGGCCGGTACGCCGACCGACTGCGTGCACCTGGCCCTGACCGGCATGTTCGAGTTCGAGCCGGACATCGTGGTCTCCGGGATCAACAACACCGCCAACCTGGGCGACGACGTCATCTATTCCGGCACCGTGTCGGCGGCGATGGAAGGCCGCTTCCTCGGCCTGCCGGCGGTGGCGGTGTCGCTGGACACGCGCAACCACGAGGCGAAGCACTACGAGACCGCGGCGCGCGCGGCGGTGGAGATCGTGGCACGGCTGAAGGCCGACCCGCTGCCGGCCGACACCATCCTCAACGTCAACGTGCCGGACCTGGCCTGGGACGCGCTGCGCGGCTTCGAGGTCACCCGCCTGGGCAACCGCCACCGCGCCGAGGCCTGCGTGGCCCAGCTCGATCCGCGCGGCCGCACCGTGTACTGGATCGGCCCGGCCGGCCCGGAACAGGACGCCGGCCCCGGCACCGACTTCCACGCCGTGCGCACCGGGCACATCTCGATCACCCCGATCCACGTCGACCTGACCCGCTACCAGGCGCTGGAGAAGGTCGCCGGCTGGGTCGGCGGCCTGACCGCGGCGCTGGCAGGCAACGACCCGGAGGCCTCGGCGTGACCCCGCGCCTGCGCCTGCAGCCGGAGGCCGTCGGGGTCGGCATGACCTCCCAGCGCGTGCGCGACCGCCTGGTCCAGCGCCTGCGCGAGGGCGGCGCCAACGGCGGCATCACCGACGAGAACGTGCTCAACGCGGTGCGCGTGGTGCCGCGCCACCTGTTCGTGGACGAGGCCCTGGCCAGCCGCGCCTACGAGGACACCGCGCTGCCGATCGGCCACGGCCAGACCATCTCCCAGCCCTGGGTGGTGGCGCGCATGACCGAGGCGATCCTGGCGGCGCAGCCGAAGAGGGTGCTGGAGATCGGTACCGGTTCCGGCTACCAGGCGGCGATCCTGGCCGCGCTGGGGCTGGAGGTGTACACGGTCGAGCGCATCGGCGAACTGCTGCGGCAGGCGCGCCGGCGCTTCCGCGCCCTGGGCCTGAACGTGCGCAGCAAGCACGATGACGGCCGGGTGGGCTGGGCCGAGCACGGCCCGTACGATGCGATCCTGGTCACCGCTGCCGCCCCGGCCCTGGTCCAGGCGCTGCTGGAGCAGCTGGCGGTAGGCGGCGTCCTGGTGGCGCCGGTGGGTGGCGCCTCGGCGCAGTCGCTGCTGCGGCTGGCCAAGCGGCCGGATGGATCGATCGAGGAACAGACGCTGGCGCCGGTGGTGTTCGTGCCGCTGCTGGCAGGAACCCTGGACTGAGCGCATGCAGGTATTCGGCCCCCTCTACGACCGCGCCCTGAGCTGGGCCGCCCATCCCCGCGCCCCGACCTACCTGACCGTCCTCAGCTTCATCGAGGCCATCTTCTTCCCGGTGATGCCGGAGGTGATGCTGGCGCCGATGTGCGTGGCCCAGCCGAAGCGGGGCTGGCGGTTCGCCAGCCTGAGCCTGGCCGGCTCGATGGCCGGCGCCATGGTCGGCTACGCCCTGGGCCACTTCGCCTTCGAGGCGGTCAAGCCGCTGCTGGAATGGATGGGCATGCTCTCGAAGATCGAGGAGGGCATCGCCACGATCCAGGCGAAGATGGTGGAGTCGCCCTGGGCGGTGTTCTGGTTCCTGGTGCTGGGCGGGTTCATGCCGATCCCGATGAAGGTCTTCACGTGGGCCTCGGGTATCGTCGGGGTGCCGTTGCTGCCGTATTTCCTGAGCATGCTGGTCGGGCGCGGCAAGCGCGTGTACCTGCTGGCGGCGGCGATCCGCTTCGGCGGCGCGCGCGCGGCCGAGGCGCTGCGGCGCTGGATCGAGCCGCTGGGGTGGGTCGCGACCGCGCTGGTCGCCGCCGCGGTGGCCGTGCTTGTGTGGAGGGCGAAGTTCGCATGAAACCCGAGGGTCTGACCCCGTTCGCGCGCCTGCTGGCCGCGCTGGTGCTGCTGGCCATGCTGGCCGCCTGCGCCAAGAGCACCGTGGTGCGCACGCCCCAGTCCGGAGGCACGAGCGCCGGGCAGGCCGCGGCCTCCTCGAAGGGCCAGCCCGGCAAGTCCGTGGTGGTCCAGCGCGGGGACACGCTTTATTCCATCGCCCGCCGCCACAACACCACGGTGGCGGACATGGCGCGCTGGAACAACCTGGCCCCGCCGTACACCATCTACCCGGGCCAGCGCCTGGCCCTGGGCGCCGGCAGCGGCAGCAGCAAGCCTGCCGCCTCCGGCACCACCGCCAGCAGCGGCGGGACGCGGACGCAGGCCCAGGCCCCGGCCGCCTCCACCGGCACCTCCGGCGCGCAGCGGCCGGCCGCGGCCCCGGTGGCCAGTGGCATCCGCTGGCAGTGGCCGGCGCAGGGCGTGGTCATCGCCACCTTCGTCGAGGGCAATGCCACCCGCCAGGGCATCGACATCGCCGGCAGCAGCGGCCAGGCGGTCAATGCCGCCGCCGACGGCGTGGTGGTGTATTCCGGCGCCGGCCTGGTCGGCTATGGCGAGCTGATCATCGTCAAGCACAACGAGCAGTGGCTGTCGGCCTACGGCCACAACCGCAAGCGCCTGGTGGCCGAAGGCCAGGCGGTGAAGGCCGGGCAGCAGATCGCGGAAATGGGCCGTACCGGCACCGACCGGGACAAGCTGCATTTCGAGATCCGCTACAACGGCAAGCCGGTCGATCCGCAGCTGTACCTGCCGAAGAGGTAACCGGCGCAGCTGGCACGCAGGGGCGGATCCCCAGCCCGGCGCCTGCATGCGCCGGGCGTCCGGTCCGCGCGCGATCCTGGCGGATCGCAAGCGCGCGCCCCGGACCCGCTACAACGGAAAACCCGTGGATCCGCTTCTCTACCTGCCGAAGAAGTAACACGCGCAGCTGGCACGCAGGGGCGGATCCCCGGCCCGGCAGGCTCCGTCGTCCCGGCGAAAGCCGGGGCCCAGTGGCTTCAGGGGGCGCAGGACGAGGCTCGGGTGGGCTGAAAGCCAGGCGCACTGCGTCCCGGATCCAGCCTCGTGTGATCCGTCGCGGGCCGTTCGTGCCCGCCAGCCGCGTGCGCCCGGTTCAGCCCAGCAGCATGGCCACCACCACGCGGCGGCCCTCGCCGGCCAGCACGTTGTAGGTGCGGGCGGCGGCGGCGTTGTCCATGGCCTCGATGCCGATGCCGCGGGTCAGGCAGGCGGCCAGGGCCGCGGCCGGGGGAAAGACCTGGCGTGCGCCCGTGCCCAGCACCACCAGTTCCGGCTCCAGGGCCAGCAGGGGCGCGAGGTGGGCCGGCTCCAGGGCGGCGGCCGAGGCCGGGGCGTCCCAGTCCTCCAGCAGGTGGTCCGGGGCAATGGCGAAGCTGCGGGTCAGCACCTGGTCGTTCACGCGGGCGCTGGTGGCGTCGGCCCCGCGCAGGACGAACCCGTAATCCGGGCGTTCGTGGCTCAGCTGCATGGACGGCTCCTGGCGCCGCTTACGCGCGCGGCAGCACGATCGCGGGCGCTTCCTTCGACGGGCGGTACAGCGTGACGGTATGCCCGATGCGCTGCACCAGGGCGGCCCCGGTCTGGCCGGCCAGCTCGGCGATCATCGCGTCGCGGGCCTCGCGGTCCTCGGCGCCGACCTTCACCTTGACCAGCTCGTGCCGCTCCAGGACCTGGTCCAGCTCGGCCACCAGGGCCGGGGTGATGCCCTTGCCGCCCACCTGCATCAGGGCCTTGAGGCTGTGGGCCTGGCCACGGAGGAAACGGGTCTGGGCAGGGGTAAGGGCAACGGACATGCGGATGCGGAGGGGCTTGCGGGCGGATCAGGGTATCATGGCGACCCGTCACGCCGCGGGCAGCGCGCCCGGCTTCCCATCGCATGTCACGCAGCTCCCGCAGCAAGAGCAGCCATCGCTGGCTCCGCGAGCACTTCTCCGATCCCTACGTGAAGAAGGCCCAGGCCGAGGGCCTGCGTTCGCGCGCCGCTTACAAGCTCGAGGAGCTGCTGGAGCGCGACCGCCTGCTGCGGCCGGGCATGGTCGTGGTCGACCTCGGCGCCGCCCCGGGCGGCTGGTCGCAGTACGTGCGCCAGGCCCTGGGGGACAGCGGCCGGGTCGTGGCCCTGGACATCCTGGAGATGCCGCCCCTGGCCGGGGTCGAGTTCCTTCATGGGGATTTCAGGGAGGATGCCGTCTTATCCCAGCTGGAGACGCTGCTGGACGGCCAGCCCGTGGATCTTGTCCTTTCGGACATGGCCCCCAATATGAGTGGCGTGGACGCGGTCGACCAGCCGCGGGCCATGTACCTGGCCGAGCTGGCGCTGGACTTCGCCGACAACCACCTGCGCCCCGGCGGCGCCTTCCTGATCAAGCTGTTCCAGGGAGTCGGGTTCGACGAGTACGTGCGCCAGCTGCGGCGCCGCTACGCCAAGGTGGCGATCCGCAAGCCGGCGGCCTCGCGCAAGCGTTCGCCGGAAGTCTATGCCCTCGGCCAGGGCAAGCTGGCACAGATGAAGTAAGCTGGCCCGGACGCCGGCGGCAATTTTTCAGGACATGCAGGAAAGAACGGGACACCGGAGCCGATGAGGATGAACGACTTGACCAAGAATCTGCTGCTTTGGGTGGTCGTCGCCGTCGTGCTGATGGTGGTCTTCCAGAGCCTTTCGCCGCGCGGCGGCACCGTGGCCGCGGGCGAGACCCCCAGCTACACCCGCTTCCTGCAGGACGTGGACGCCGGCCGCATCCGCTCGGTGGTGTTCACCGACGAGAGCACCTTCACCGCCAACGCCATCCGCTACCGCCGCACCGACGGCACCGAGGGCCAGGTGGTCGGGCCGATGGACGGCAAGCTGATCGACCAGCTGGTCAGCAAGAACGTGGACATCGTGCGCGAGAAGCCGTCCACCGGACCGGGCTTCTGGGGCATCGTGCTGAACTTCCTGCCGGTGCTGCTGCTGATCGGCTTCTGGATCTTCATGATGCGGCAGATGCAGGGCGGCGGAGGCGGCGCCAAGGGCGCCATGTCCTTCGGCAAGTCGCGCGCCAAGCTGCAGGGCGAGGACCAGGTCAAGGTCACCTTCGCCGACGTGGCCGGCTGCGACGAGGCCAAGGAGGAGGTCGCCGAGCTGGTCGAGTTCCTGCGCGACCCGTCCAAGTTCCAGCGCCTGGGCGGCAAGATCCCGCGCGGCGTGCTGATGGTCGGCCCGCCGGGCACCGGCAAGACCCTGCTGGCCAAGGCCATCGCCGGCGAGGCGCGGGTGCCGTTCTTCTCGATCTCCGGCTCGGACTTCGTGGAGATGTTCGTGGGCGTGGGCGCCAGCCGCGTGCGCGACATGTTCGAGCAGGCCAAGAAGCACGCCCCCTGCATCATCTTCATCGACGAGATCGACGCGGTCGGCCGCCACCGCGGTGCCGGCCTGGGCGGCGGCCACGATGAGCGCGAGCAGACCCTCAACCAGCTGCTGGTGGAGATGGATGGCTTCGAGGGCGGCGAGGGCGTGATCGTGATCGCCGCGACCAACCGCCCCGACGTGCTCGACCCGGCGCTGCTGCGCCCGGGCCGCTTCGACCGCCAGGTGGTGGTCGGCCTGCCGGACGTGAAGGGCCGCGAGCAGATCCTCAAGGTGCACATGCGCAAGCTGCCGCTGGCCGACGACGTCGAGCCGCTGGTGATCGCGCGCGGCACCCCGGGCTTCTCCGGCGCCGACCTGGCCAACCTGTGCAACGAGGCGGCCCTGTTCGCCGCGCGCGAGAACGCCAAGGAAGTGCGCATGGACCACTTCGACCGCGCGCGCGACAAGATCCTGATGGGCGCCGAGCGCCGCTCGATGGCCATGAGCGAGGAAGAGAAGCGCCTGACCGCGTACCACGAGGCCGGCCACGCCATCGTCGGCCGCCTGGTGCCCGAGCACGACCCGGTCTACAAGGTCACCATCATCCCGCGCGGCCGTGCCCTGGGCGTGACCATGTACCTGCCCGAGGGCGACCGCTACTCGATGAACCGCGTGGCGATCGAGTCGCAGCTGTGCTCGCTGTACGGCGGGCGCGTGGCCGAGGAGCTGATCTTCGGCGAGGACAAGGTCACCACCGGCGCCTCCAACGACATCGAGCGCGCGACCAAGATGGCGCGCAACATGGTCACCAAGTGGGGCCTGAGCGACGAGATGGGCCCGATCGCCTACGGCGAGGAGGAGGACGAGGTGTTCCTCGGCCGCTCGGTGACCCAGCACAAGAACGTCTCCGACGAGACCGCGCGCAAGATCGACGAGGTCGTGCGCTCGATCCTGGACAAGGCCTACGCGCGGACCAGGAAGATCCTCAGCGAGAACATCGACAAGCTGCACGCGATGTCGCAGGCCCTGCTGCAGTACGAGACCATCGACGGCCCGCAGATCGACGCGATCATGGAAGGCCGCGAGCCGCCGCCGCCGGCCGGTTGGGGCCGCTCGGGCAAGGATGGCGGCGACAAGGGCGGCGATCCGCGTCCGCTGCCGCCGGTCGGCGGCCCGGCGACCCAGACCTGAGGCATGGCCGGGATTCCGCCCGAGCCGCGTCGCGACCCGGCCGGGGCGGAAAAGCCCCGGCCGAGCTATTACGTCCGCAACCCGTGGCGCAACGTCGGCGCCGGCGCCTTCGCCGGGGCCTCGACCGTGCTCTCCGTGACCACCCTGTTCTACGCGCTGGGCCGGCTGCCACTGGTGCTGGTCGGCGCCAGCCTGGTGGTCGCGGCATTGGCCTTCGGCTTCGGCCTGTACGCGCGGCGCCGCGCCGCCCGGGTCGACGCCGCGATCTTCGGCGACGACCGCTAGGCGGCGCGCCGCACCAGGGGACATCGCCATGTTCGACACATCGCCGCGGCTGGACTGCGCCGGCCGCATCCTGCGCCTGGACCGCACCCGGGTCATGGGCATCGTCAACGTCACCCCGGACTCGTTCTCCGACGGCGGCGCGCACGCCGATGCCGCCTCGGCCATCGCCCACGGCCTGCGCCTGGTCGAGGAGGGCGCCGACCTGCTGGACGTGGGTGGCGAGTCCACCCGTCCCGGTTCGGAAGGCGTTTCCGTCGAGGAGGAGCTGCGCCGGGTGATCCCGGTGATCGAGGGCCTGGCCGCGCGCACCGGCGTGCCGATCAGCATCGACACCTCCAAGCCGGAGGTGATGCGCGCGGCGGTGGCCGCCGGCGCCGGCATGATCAACGACATCTGCGCGCTGGAGCGCGAGGGCGCGCTGGACGCGGCAGCCGCGGCCGGGGTGCCGGTGGTGCTGATGCACATGCGCGGCGAGCCGCGCTCGATGCAGGAAGCGCCGCACTACGACGACGTGGTCGCCGAGGTCCACCGCTACCTGGCCGACCGCATCTTCGCCGCCGAGCTGGCCGGCATCCCGCGCGCGCGCCTGGTGGTCGACCCGGGCTTCGGCTTCGGCAAGGACGACGGCCACAACCTGGCCCTGCTGGCGCAGCTGGAACGCTTCACCAGCCTGGGCGTGCCGGTGCTGGCGGGCATCTCGCGCAAGCGCACCATCGGCGCGCTGACCGGGCGCCAGGTCCCGGCCGAGCGCGTGGCCGGCTCGGTCGCCGCGCACCTGGTCGCGGCCCAGCGCGGCGCGCGCATCGTGCGCGTGCACGACGTGGCCGCCACGGTCGACGCGCTGAAGGTGTGGGAGGCGGTGGCCGCGGTGCCGGCCCCGCGCAAGGATCCGGCGCCGGCGGAGATCCGCTGGCCGGACGAGGACTGACCCGGGCGATGCCTGCCGACACCCGGCCCCTGGCGATCGCGGTGATGGGCCCGACCGCCTCGGGCAAGACCGCGTTCGCGGTCGAGCTGGCGCGGCGCCTGGACGGGGAGATCGTCAGCGTCGACTCGGCCCTGGTCTATCGCGGCCTGGACATCGGCGCGGCCAAGCCGGACGCGGCCGAGCGCGCCGGCGTGCCGCACCACCTGATCGACGTGCGCGAGCCGTGGCAGCCGTATTCGGCGGCCGAGTTCGCCGAGGACGCGCGCGCCGCGGTGCTCGGCATCGCCGCGCGCGGGCGCCTGCCGGTGCTGGCCGGCGGCACCGGCCTGTACTTCCAGGCCCTGCTGCGCGGACTGGCGGCGATGCCGCCGGCCGACCCGCAGGTGCGCGCCGCGATCGCGGCCGAGGCCGAGGCGCGTGGCTGGCCGGCGCTGCATGCCGAACTGGCCGCGGTCGACCCGCATGCCGGCGCGCGCATCCGTCCCGGCGACGCCCAGCGCATCCAGCGCGCGCTGGAGGTGTACCGGGTCAGCGGCCGGCCGATCAGCGCCTGGCAGCGCGACCCGCCGCCGCCGCGGCTGCCGTTGAAGGTGCTGAAGCTGGTGCTGGCCCCGGACAGCCGTGCCGAACTGCACGCGCGCATCGCCGCACGCTTCGATGCGATGCTGGCCGCCGGCTTCCTCGACGAGGTGCGGCGCCTGCGCGCGCTGCCGCGGCTGCGCGACCACCCGGCGCCGCTGGACCTGCCGGCGCTGCGCGCCGTGGGCTACCGCCAGGCCTGGGAATTCCTGGACGGGCAGGGCGATGCCGCCGGCTTCCGCGACCGCGCGATCTTCGCCACCCGGCAGCTGGCCAAGCGCCAGCTGACCTGGCTGCGCGGCGAGCTGGACACGCTCTGGTTCGACCCCCGCCAGGACCCGTCACGCCTGCGCGCGACGGTGGCGCGGTTCACCGGCCGCGACTGGCCGGACGCCGGCACCCCGCTTGTGTAACATGCCCCCTGGACCCGGGGAGGTCCACGGAACCACCACCCACAACAACAAAAAGGAATAAGGGGAGCCAGATGTCCAAGGGGCAGTCACTGCAGGACCCGTTCCTGAACGCCTTGCGCCGCGAGCGCGTTCCGGTCTCGGTCTACCTGGTCAACGGGATCAAGCTGCAGGGTACGATCGAATCCTTCGACCAGTTCGTGGTGCTGTTGCGCAGCACCGTGAGCCAGATGGTCTACAAGCACGCCATTTCCACCGTGGTTCCGTCGCGCAACGTCCGGGTTGGCCCCGGCGGCGGATACGTGCAGCAGCCGGCCGAGGGTGGAGAGGACGGCGACGAGGGCGCATGAGCGCCCGGGAGCATTGATTGTTCGAACGATCCCGCAAGGGTGAACACGCGCTGCTGATCCAGCCCCACGCGGGCGGGGCGGCGCCCGAGGACGTGCTGGAGGAGTTCGCCGACCTCGCCCGCTCGGCCGGCGCGAGCATCGCGGCCACGCTGACCGCGCGCATCGACCGGCCCAACCCGGCGACCCTGATCGGCAGCGGCAAGCTCGAGGAGGTCAAGGCCGCGGCCGAGGCCACCGGCGCCGACCTGATCCTGGTCAACCACCAGCTGACCCCGGTGCAGGAGCGCAACCTCGAGCGCGCCCTGCAGCGCCGGGTGGTGGACCGCACCGGCCTGATCCTGGACATCTTCGCCCAGCGCGCGCGCAGCCACGAGGGCAAGTTGCAGGTCGAGCTGGCCCAGCTCAAGCACATGGCCACCCGCCTGGTGCGCGGCTGGACCCACCTGGAGCGCCAGCGCGGCGGCTCGATCGGCCTGCGCGGCCCCGGCGAAACCCAGCTGGAAACCGACCGCCGCCTGCTGCAGAAGCGCCTGGAGCAGTTGCAGAAGCGGCTGGACAAGGTCGAGGTGCAGCACGCGCAGATGCGCCGCGCCCGCGTGCGCAGCGAACTGCCGCGGGTGGCCCTGGTCGGCTACACCAACGCCGGCAAGTCGACCCTGTTCAACACCCTGACCGGCGCCGGCGCCTACGCCGCCGACCAGCTGTTCGCGACCCTGGACCCGACCGTGCGCCGCATCTCCCTGCCCGGCGGCAGCGTCGTGCTGGCCGACACCGTCGGCTTCGTCCGCGACCTGCCGCACGAACTGGTGGCCGCGTTCCGCTCGACCCTGTCGGAGGCACGCGAGGCCGACCTGCTGCTGCACGTGGTCGACGCCGCCGACCCGCACCGCGAGGAGCGCATCGCCCAGGTCGACGCGGTCCTGGCCGAGGTCGGCGCCGGCGAGCTGCCGCAGCTGCTGGTGTTCAACAAGATCGACCGGATCGAAGGCGCGCAGCCGCGCCACGACCACGCCTCCTCCGCTGCCGACGAACCCGGGCACCGCGAGCGGGTGTGGATCTCCGCGCGCGACGGCCTGGGCCTGGACCTGCTGCAGGACGCCCTGGCCCGGCGCCTGGACCTGCAGCGCGCCGCCGGCGAATTGCGCCTGCCGCCGTCCGCCGGGCGCCTGCGTTCGCACCTGCACGCGCTGGGCGCGGTCCGCGGCGAGCACGCCGACGAGCACGGCTGGCTGCTGCAGGTGGACCTGCCGCGCGGCGAGGCCGAGCGCCTGGCCGCGCGCGCCGACGGCGCGCCGCTGCGCGCGCTGCTGCCGGAGCCGGCGCGCGAGGAATGGGAGACGGACGGGCGCTGAGCGCCCGGCGGCGCCCGGCCCGTCCGGACGGGCGTCCGCCTGCGACTTGCTAGAATCGGACGGCGACCTGCCTGGCGGTCCCCCACCGCCACAGGGCCCCTCATCTCGGAGCGTTCATGGTCTGGAATACACCCGGCAAGGGTGGGGACTCCCCCGACAACAACCGCCGCAACCCCTGGCCCCCGCGCCGCCCCTCCGGTGGCGGCAACGGCCTGGGTGGCGGCTTCGACCGGCTGCGCGACCTGTTCGGAGGCGCCGGCGGTGGCATCGGCCGCTGGATCCTGCTGGCCGTGGCCCTGCTGGTGGTGCTGACCAGCTTCCAGCTGGTGGGCGAGCAGCAGCGCGGCGTGGTCCTGCGCTTCGGCCAGTTCGCGCGGGTCATGCAGCCCGGCCCGAACCTCAAGTGGCCGTGGCCGATCGAGCGCGTGGTCAAGGTCAACGCGACCCAGATCAAGACCTTCAGCAACACCGTGCCGGTGCTGACCCGCGACGAGAACATCGTCAACGTGGCCATGAACGTGCAGTACCGGGTCGGCGACCCGCGCCTGTACCTGTTCGGCTCGCGCGACGCCGACCGGGTGCTGGAGCAGGTGGCGCAGAGCGTGGTCCGCGAGCAGGTCGGCCGCGCCACCCTGGACACCGTGCTCGGCGCGCGCGGCCCGCTGTCGGTGAGCGCCGCCGAGCAGCTACAGGCCTCGCTGGACGCCTACCGCACCGGCCTGGTGGTCACCGAACTGAACCTGCAGGACGCGCGTCCGCCGGAGGAGGTCAAGCCGGCGTTCGACGAGGTCAACAGCGCCCAGCAGATCAAGGACCAGCTGATCAACGAGGCCCGCGCCTACGCCGCCAAGGTGGTCCCGGAGGCCCGCGGCGAGGCGGCCCGCCGCCGCACCGTGGCCGAAGGCTACAAGGCGGCCAAGATCGCCCAGGCCGAGGGTGACGTCGCCCGCTTCTCGCTGCTGCGCGACGAATACCGCAGCGCGCCGGAAGTCACCCGCAAGCGCCTGTGGCTGGAAACGGTGCAGGACGTGCTGTCGCGCAACCGCAAGGTGGTCGGCGGCGACAGCCGCCAGCTGATCTACGTGCCGATGCCCAACGCCGGTGGCGCCACCCAGCCGCAGTCCGGCACCGCCGCGCCGGCGCCGGCCGGCGAGGCCTTGCTGCCGGTGATCGAAAGCAGTCCCGACAACCTGCGCGACGGGACCCGTGACGGGACCCGCACCGGGCGCGGGGAGGTGAGCCGATGAAATATCCCCTGTGGATCGCGCTGGCGGTGGCCGGCCTGCTGGGCCTGATGGGCTCGGTGTTCGTGGTGCGCGAGGACCAGGTCGGCCTGGTCCTGAACCTGGGCCGGGTGGCCCGTACCGACATCGGCCCGGGCCTGCACTTCAAGGTGCCGCTGGTCGAGACCGCGCGCGTGTTCGACCGCCGCTTCAGCCTGATCGACTTCTCCCCGGAGCGCTACCTGACCTCCGAGCGCAAGGACGTCAGCGTCGACTTCGTGGCCATTGGCTACATCGACGACGTGCGCGCGTTCTACCGCGCCACCGGCGGCGACGAGAGCGCCGCCGCCGACCGCCTGGCGCCGATCATCAAGGACTCGCTGCGCAACGAGATCAACGCCCGTACCCTGACCCAGCTGGTGTCCGGCGACCGCAGCGAGGTCATCCAGCGCCAGCTGGAGGGCATCAACCGCGGCGCCCTGACCCTGGGCATGCGCATCGTCGACATCCGCCTCAAGCAGATCGACCTGCCCACCGATTCGGACGTGATCAAGCAGGTCTACGACCGCATGCGCGCCGAGCGCAAGCAGGTGGCCAGCGCGCTGCGCGCCGAGGGCGAGGAGCAGGCGCGCACCGTGCGCGCGCAGGCCGACCGCGACCAGGCGGTGATCGTGGCCGAGGCCGAGCGCGACGCGCAGCGCCTGCGCGGCGAGGGCGATGCCGAGGCGGCGCGCCTGTACGCGCAGGCGGCGGCGGCCGATCCGGCGTTCTACGCCTTCTACCGCAGCCTGGAGGCCTACCGCCGCGCGTTCGCCGACGGCCAGGGCGTGGTGGTGCTGGACCGCAACGACCCGTTCCTGCAGTACCTCAAGAGCGATCGTTGATGCTGGAAACGCTGGTCCCGGCGCTGTGCCTGGCCGCCGTGCTCGAAGGGCTGTTCCTGTTCGCCGCGCCGCGCGCGTGGCGGCAGGCGATGCTGCGGCTGCTGCAACGGCCGGACGACGCGCTGCGGCGCTTCGGCCTGGGCGTGCTGCTGGTGGCCGTGGCGGTGCTGTGGCTGGTACGGCAGGCCTGAGGGCCCTCGATGGTCCATGACGCGGGCGCCACGGGGCGCCCGCGTCGTTTCCGGGGATGCGCTCAGCGCCAGTCGATCTGGCCGCGCACCACGCTGGCCACCTGGCCGCCGGACCAGACCTGGCCGTCGCCGTCGACGTACATGTCCAGGCGCGCGTCGTAGCCGACCTCGCGGCCCTGGCTGACGGTATAGCGGCCGCCGCTGCCGGGCAGGGCGTCGCGCAGCGCCAGCCATGCGGCCAGGGTGGCGTTGGCCGCGCCGGACGCGGCGTCCTCGAAGATCGCCGGGCCGCCGACGAAGGCGCGCGCGGCGACCTGGTAGTCGCGCCCGGCGCAGCGGGCGAAGGCCAGCACGCCCATGCTGTCGGTGGCACGGGCCAGGCCGGCGATCGCGTCCCAGTCCGGCTGCGCGTTGCGCAGGCTGGCCTCGTCGCGGGCCTCGGCCACCCACCAGCGGCGGCCGCCGTCCATCAGCGCCGGCGGCAGTAGTTCGCCGGGGGGCAGCCAGTCCAGCGCCTCGAGCATGCGCGAGCCGCGCGCGTCGGCCACTTCCACCAGGTGAGCGCGCGGGGTGCGGATGGCGATGCGGCGTACGCCGCCGGATTCCTCCACCCGCAACGGCAGCAGCCCGGCCACCCCCTCCTGCAGCAGCAGGCCATCCGCGTCCGGCCTGGCCAGCCCGGCCTCCAGCACCGCGTGCGCGGTGCCTACGCTGGGATGACCGGCGAACGGCACCTCGCGCTTCGGGCTGAACATGCGCAGCGCATAGCTGGCGCCGGGCTGGGTCGGCGGGAACACGAAGGTGGTTTCCGGCAGCCGCGTCCAGCGCGCGATGGCCTGCATTGCCGCGTTGTCCAGGCCGGTGGCGTCCAGCACCACCGCCAGCGGGTTGCCGGCGCCAGGCCGGTCGGCGAACACGTCCACCTGGACGAAGGGGCGCAGGGGCATCGGGGAACCTCGGGGGTGGGCAGGGCGCCCGAGATTACCAGTCCACCGTTCCGCGGATCACCGCCTGCACCGGGCCGCCGACCCAGACCTCGCCGTCGCCGTCGACCTCCAGCCGCAGGCGTGCATCGCGGCCCAGTTCGCGGCCCTGGCTGGCCAGGTAGCGGCCGCCGCGGCCGGGCAGGCGCCCGGCCCGGTGCAGGGCGGCGGCGACCAGGGCGTTGACGCTGCCGGTGGCCGGGTCCTCCGGGATGCCGACGCCGGGTGCGAAGGCGCGCACCGCCAGGTCGGCCTCGCCGTCGCCCGGGGCGAACACCGCCAGCTTGCCTTTGCCCGGCAGCGCCGCGATCGCGCCCAGGTCCGGCCGCAGGCCACGCACCGCGGCGGCATCGGCCAGTTCCAGCAGCCACCAGTCCGGGCCGTTGTTCCACAGCGCCGGCGGCAGCGCGCCGCGGCGCGCGCCGAACACCGTGTCCGCCAGCAGCCAGTCCGGCGCGGCCAGGTCGCGGCGCTGCGCACGCGGGCTGCGCACCGCCGGATGCAGCGCATCGCCGGCCTGGTCGGCACGCACCGGCAGCAGGCCGGCGGCGCATTCCTGCACCAGGCGCCCGGCGCGCGGGCGCGCCAGGCCGGCATCCACCGCGGCCCAGGCCGCGCCCACGCTGGGATGCCCGGCGAACGGCAACTCCATCACCGGGGTGAAGATGCGGACGCGGTAATCGGCCTGCGCGGTGGTCGGTGGCAGGAAGAAGATGGTCTCCGAGAGGTTGGTCCAGGCGGCGAAGGCCTGCATGCGCGCCTCGTCCAGGCCTTCGGCGTCGAGCATCACCGCCAGCGGATTGCCGGCGCCGGGGGCATGGGCGAACACGTCGAGCTGCAGGAAGCGGCGGGTCGGCATGGCAGGCGTCCTCGGTGGGGAAGAGCAGGTTAGGCGCAGCGTGCATGCCTGCGCGAGTGCGCGCGCGATGCCTCGGGCGTGGCGGGGAATGGTTGCCGGTGTGACGCTTCCCGCAGCCTGATGGAAGCTGCAACGAAGTGCGCCGGCACGCCCGGGATGCGCGTGGATTGCGCTTAGAATCGGCGGCTCATGCCCGGTGGTCGGGTGGTCAAGCCAACTCAATGTCCGCAGCTTCGCCCGCGCAAGACGCCGCCCAAGGCGGCTGGATCGTCCTCAAGTTCGGCGGTACCTCGGTGTCCCGCCGCCATCGCTGGGACACGATCGGCAAACTGGCGAAACAGCGGGCCGAGGTCACCGGCGGCCGCGTGCTGGTGGTGGTATCGGCGCTGTCGGGGGTGACCAACGAACTGACCGCGATCGCCGACGGCAGCGAGGACGCCGCCGCGCGCGTGGCCGCGCTGGAAGCGCGCCACCGCGAATTCCTCGCCGAACTGGAGCTGGATGCCGACGTGGCGCTGGGCGAGCGCCTGGCCGTGCTGCGCGGCCTGCTCGAGGACCCGCGCGCCGCGACCCGGCCGCTGGACTGGCAGGCCGAGGTGCTGGCCCAGGGCGAACTGCTCTCGTCCACCCTGGGCGCGGCCTACCTGCGCAAGCAGGGACTGGACATCGGCTGGATGGACGCGCGCGACTGGCTGCGCGCGCTGCCGCCGCAGCCGAACCAGAGCGAGTGGGCGCAGCGGCTGTCGGTGAACTGCCACTGGGAGTCCGACGGAGACTGGCGCGCGCGTTTCGCGCGGCAGCCCACGCGCGTGCTCATCACCCAGGGCTTCATCGCCCGCCACCAGGACGGCGGCACCGCGATCCTCGGCCGCGGCGGTTCGGATACCTCGGCCGCGTACTTCGGCGCGCTGCTGGGCGCCAGCCGCGTGGAGATCTGGACCGACGTGCCCGGCATGTTCAGCGCCAACCCGCGCGAGGTCCCGGACGCGCGCCTGCTCAGCCGCCTGGGCTACGCCGAGGCGCAGGAAATCACCACCACCGGCGCCAAGGTGCTGCACCCGCGCTCGATCAAGCCATGCCGCGACTCCGGCGTGCCGATGGCGATCCTGGACACCGAGCGCCCGGAGCTGCCAGGCACGGTGATCGACCGCAGCGCCGCCACCGTGGCCGGCGTGAAGGCGATCAGCCGCCGCAACGGCGTGGTCCTGGTGTCGGTGGAGGACATCGGCATGTGGCAGCAGGTCGGCTACCTGGCCGAGGTGTTCGCGCTGTTCCGCAAGCACGGGCTGTCGGTGGACATGATCGGCACCTCGCAGACCAACGTCACCGTGTCGCTGGATCCGAGCGAGAACCTGCTGAGCCAGAACGTGCTCTCGGCGCTGGCCGAGGACCTGGGGAAGATCGGGCGGGTGAAGGTGATCGTGCCGTGCGCCGCCATCACCCTCGTCGGCCGCGGCATGCGCTCGCTGCTGCACCGGCTGTCCGAGGTGTTCTCCAGCTTCGTGCACGAGCGCGTGCACATGATCTCGCAGTCGTCCAACGACCTGAACCTGACCTTCGTGATCGACGAGGCCGACGCCGACGGCCTGCTGCCGCAGCTGCACGCCGCGCTGATCGACAGCGGCGCCATGCCGGTGCAGGAAACCGAGGTGTTCGGCCCGCGCTGGCGCGAGATCAACGGCGCGGTGCGGCCGCGCCCGCAGCCGTGGTGGAAGCTGGAGCGGCCGCGCCTGCTGCAGCTGGCCGAAGCCGGCACGCCGCGCTACGTCTACCACCTGCCGACCGTGCGCGAGCGCGCGCGGCAGCTGCAGGCGGTGGCCGCGGTGGACCGCCGCTACTACGCGATCAAGGCCAATCCGCACCCGGCGATCCTCAAGGTGCTGGCGGAGGAGGGCTTCGGCCTGGAGTGCGTGTCGCTGGCCGAGCTGCACCACGTGTTCGCCGCGGTGCCGGGGATCGAGCCGTCGCGGGTGCTGTTCACCCCCAGCTTCGCCCCGCGCGGGGAATACGAGCAGGCGCTGGCGCTGGGCGTGACCGTCACCGTCGACAACGTCGAGTTGCTGCGCAACTGGCCGGAGACCTTCCGCGGCCGCTCGCTGTGGTTGCGCATCGACCTGGGCCACGGCGACGGCCACCACCAGAAGGTCAACACCGGCGGCAAGGAGGCCAAGTTCGGCCTGTCCGCGCAGCGGGTGGACGAGTTCGTGGCCGAGACGCGCGCGCTTGGCATCGTCATCACCGGCCTGCACGCGCACCTGGGCAGCGGGGTGGAGAACATGGGCCACTGGCGGCAGATGTGCGACGAGCTGGCCGGCTTCGCCCGCCGCATCGGCACCGTGGCGACCCTGGACATCGGCGGCGGCCTGCCGATCCCGTACGCGCCGGACGACGAACCGTTCGACCTGGAGGCCTGGGCCGCGAGCCTGGCCGAGGTGCGCGCGGTGCACCCGGCGTTCGGCCTGGTGGTCGAGCCGGGCCGCTTCCTGGTGGCCGAGGCCGGCGTGCTGCTGGCGCGCGCCACCCAGGTGGTGGAGAAGGACGGCATCGTGCGCGTGGGCCTGGACGCGGGCATGAACGCGCTGGTGCGCCCGGCGATGTACGACGCCTGGCACGACATCGTGAACCTGCAGCGGATCGATGCCCCGGCCGATGGCCAGTTCGACGTGGTCGGCCCGATCTGCGAGTCCAGCGACCTGTTCGGCAAGCGCCGCCGGCTGCCACGCGACACCGCCCCGGGCGACGTGATGCTGCTGGCCGACACCGGCGCCTACGGCCATGCCATGGCCAGCCGCTACAACCTGCGCGAGCTGCCGCCGGAGGACGTGATCGATGGGCCCGTGGCCTGACACGGGCCTGCTCCCGGGCGCCGCCGCCGTGGCCGGCGCCGCCCGTGGCCCCGGCGCGCGGCGGTCAAGGCTGCCTTCGGCCGCGCTTGGCGCTACGCTGGCGGCTTCCGTGGCGGGCCGCGGCGCGGCCGCCACCCCCGATTTCCTGCCTGGCGGCCCCGCACCGCGGCGCCCGGCGTGCTCCACCCTGGATCCTGCATGACTGCATTCGACCGCGATTCCATCCGCGTTTTCCGCTTCGTCCGCTGCGGCTTCGACCCGGCGACCGGCGTGGCCGAGCTGGCCTACGCCTTCGACGAAGGCCCGGAGCTGGTGGAAACCGTCACCATCCCCGGCGCCCCGTTCGCGCTGGACGCCACCCGCGCCGCGGCGGTGGAACAGGCCCTGCGCCTGCTGCACCTGGTCGCGGGCGTCAGCTACTACAAGGCCGCGGTGCCGCCGCAGATCCGGATCGACGGCTACCCCATCGACGAGGCCACCGCCGCGCTGATGGAGCAGGTGTACCTCAACGGCCTGGGCGAGTTCGCCTACCGCAACGGCCTGGACCTGCGCGGGCGCATCCGTTTCCCGCGTGACGGCGCCGCAACCGGGCAGGCACCGGCCGCCGGGCTGCCGGAACGCGCACTGGTGGCCATCGGTGGCGGCAAGGACTCGCTGGTCAGCATCGAGGCGCTGCGCGCCGCCGGGGTGGAGCAGACCGTGGCCTGGATCGGCGGCTCGCAGCTGATCCGCACCTGCGCCGAGCGCACCGGCCTGGCCACGCTCAACATCGGCCGCGCGCTGGCGCCGGCGCTGTTCGAGATCAACCGCCAGGGCGCGTACAACGGCCACATTCCCGTGACCGCGGTGAACTCGGCGATCCTGGTGCTGGCCGCGCTGCTCACCGGCCACGGCCAGGTGGTGTTCTCCAACGAGCGCTCGGCCAGCTACGGCAGCCTGATCCCCGGCACTGGCGAAGTGAACCACCAGTGGTCCAAGGGCTGGGCCTTCGAGCAGGCCTTCGGCGAGCACGTCGAGCGCGTGGTCGCGGCCGACCTGCACTACTACTCGCTGCTGCGCCCGCTGTCGGAGCTGGCGGTGGCGCGGCAGTTCGCGCGCAGCGACCGCTACGACGCGCATTTCTCCAGCTGCAACCGCAACTTCCACATCCTCGGCGAAAAGCCGGCGCAGCGCTGGTGCGGGCTGTGCCCGAAGTGCCACTTCGTGTTCCTGGCGCTGGCACCGTTCATGCCCAAGCCCCGGCTGGTGAGGATCTTCGGGCGCAACCTGCTGGACGATCCGGGCCAGGCCGCCGGCTACGACGCGCTGCTGGAGTTCCAGGACCACAAGCCGTTCGAGTGCGTGGGCGAGGGCAGGGAATCGCGCGCGGCGATGGAGCAACTGGCCGGCCGTGCCGAATGGCGCGAGGACGCGCTGGTGGCGCGCTACGCGCGCGAGATCCGGCCGCAGCTGGATCCGGCGGAACTGGCGATCGAACCGCTGCTGCAGGCCGGTGGCGAGCACCGCGTGCCGGCCGCGCTGTGGGAGCGGGTGAGTGCGCATTTCGCAGCTTGAGGGACGGCGCGTCGCGTTGTGGGGCTGGGGGCGCGAAGGCCGCGCCGCCTGGAAGGCGATCCGCACGCGGCTGCCGCAGCTGCCGCTGGCGCTGTTCTGCAACGAGGCCGAGGCGGCCACCGTCGCCGGCCTGGGCGATCCGCTGCTGCAGCCGCGCACCCAGGTCGATGCCGATGCGCTGGCCGCGTTCGACATCGTGGTGAAGTCGCCGGGCATCAGCCCGTACAAGCCCGAGGCCCTGGCCGCCGCCGCGCGCGGCACGTGCTTCATTGGCGGGACCACGCTGTGGTTCGGCGAGCATGCCGATGCACGCACCGTGTGCGTGACCGGCACCAAGGGCAAGAGCACCACCACCTCGCTGCTGGCCCACCTGCTGCGCGCCGGCGGCCACCGCACCGCCCTGGCCGGCAACATCGGCCTGCCATTGCTCGAAGTACTGGATCCGCAACCGGCGCCGGAGTTCTGGGCGATCGAACTGTCCAGCTACCAGACCGGCGACGTCGCCCGTAGTGGTGCGCATCCGGAGGTGGCGGTGGTGCTCAACCTGTTCCCCGAGCACCTGGACTGGCACGGCAGCGAAGACCGCTACATCGAGGACAAGCTGCGCCTGGTCACCGGAGCGCGGCCGCGCACCGCGGTGCTCAACGCCGCCGATCCGCGCCTGGCGCGACTGCAGCTTCCGGACAGCCGCATCGTGTGGTTCAACCGCGAGGACGGCTGGCACCTGCGCGACGACGCCCTGTACCGCGGCGACGCCTTCGTGTTCGACACCGCGGCCGTGCCGCTGCCCGGGCGCCACAACCGCGGGAACCTGTGCGCGGTGCTGGCGGCGATCGAGGCGCTGGGCGTGGACGCCGCGCCGCTGGCGCCGGCGGCGATGGACTTCCGCCCGCTGCCGCACCGCCTGCAGTGGCTGGGCGAGCGCGACGGCATCGGCTACGTCAACGATTCGATCAGCACCACCCCGCACGCCAGCCTGGCGGCGCTGGACTGCCATCGCGGCTCGCCGGTGGCGATCCTGCTGGGCGGCCACGATCGCGGCCTGGACTGGCACGGCTTCGCCGAGCGCCTGCGTGCGCAGCCGCCACGGGCGGTGGTCACCATGGGCGCCAATGGCCCGCGCATCCATGACTTGCTGGCACCGCTGGCCGCCGAGGGCCTGTTCGCGCTGGAAGCGGCCGACGACCTGGCCGACGCGGTGGCCCGCGCGCAGCGGCTGCTGGCCGGCCGCGGCCTGGTCCTGCTGTCGCCGGGCGCGCCGAGTTTCGGCGCCTATCGCGACTACACCGAGCGAGGCCGCCACTTCGCGGCCCTGGCCGGGTTCGATCCGGACGGCATCAGCGCCATTCCCGGGCTTGGCGTGGCCTGAGCGACGTAGGCGGGGCCGCGGGGGTGCGCTGCGGCAGGCCGCGGTGCGGCGCGCGGACGGGCCGCGCGCGCAGGTGCAAAGGGATGGGCCGCGCGGCGGCCCCGGGGATCAGTGGCTGCGCTCGACCGCGTAGCGGGCCAGGCCGCGCAGCGCCTGCAGGGCCTCGCTCTCCGGCAGCCCGGCAAGCGCCGCCTCGGCCTCGGCGGCGTAGTCCATCGCGCGCTTGCGGCTGTACTCCAGGCCGCCGGTGGCGCGGATCGCGGCCAGCACCTCGTCCATGGCCGAGGTGTCGCCTTCCTGCACGATCTGGCGCAGGCGCTGGCGGGTGGCCTCGCCGGAATGGGTCATGGCGTGGATCAGCGGCAGGGTGGCCTTGCCCTCGGCCAGGTCGTCGCCGAGGTTCTTGCCCAGGGTGGCGGCATCGGCGGTGTAGTCGAGCACGTCGTCGGCGATCTGGAAGGCATAGCCCAGGGCCATGCCGTAGTCGTACAGCGCCTGCTGGGTGGCGGCGTCGGCATTGGAGGCCAGCGCGCCCAGGCGGGTGCCGGCGGCGAACAGCACCGCGGTCTTGCGCTCGATCACGCGCAGGTAGGCGGCCTCGTCGGTGTCCGGGTTGCGCACGTGCAGCAGCTGCAGCACCTCGCCTTCGGCGATGCGGTTGGTGGTGTCGGCCAGCACCTGCATCACCTCCATCCGGTCCAGCTCGACCATCAGCTGGAAGCTGCGCGAGTACAGGAAGTCGCCGACCAGCACGCTGGCGGCGTTGCCCCAGATCGCGTTGGCGGTGCTGCGGCCGCGGCGCAGGTCGGATTCGTCGACCACGTCGTCGTGCAGCAGGGTGGAGGTGTGGATGAACTCGATGATCGCCGCCAGCTGGTGGTGGTCGGCGGTGGTGCCGAAGCTGCCGGCGGTGGCCTGCCCGGCCAGCACCACCAGCATCGGGCGCAGGCGCTTGCCGCCGGCCGAGACGATGTGCTCGGCGATCTGGTTGATCAGGACCACGTCCGACGCCAGGCGGGTGCGGATCAGGCTGTCGACCGCGGCCATGTCGGCGGCCGCGAGGGCCTGGATCTGGGGCAGGGAGGCGTAGGAGGGGGAGCTGAAGTGGTCTGCCATGCTGGCCGCCTGGAATACAGGCGCGGAATTATAAGCCGCCGGCAGCGGGCAGCCCCAAGCAGGGGGGGGGGGCTGGCCACTGGCGCGCCCTTCGGACCGGTGCCTGCCTGGCGCGGGGCGCGCCGCGCGTTCGGATACCTGAACGCGCAGCGTGTGGTCCTGCCCTGGGCCGGAGCGTGGGCAGGGGCAGGCTGGCCGCGACGGAAGCGGGGCGGTCCGCCGGCCACGGGCGGGCAACGCGGGGCCGGGCGCAGGGATCGGCACGCACCTGCGGAATATCCCTACGCAAGGATCCGCTCTCCGGCGATGGCGCGGGAGGGGCGGCTATACTCTCCTACCTTCCCCGGATCCGGTCGGGTCCTGCACACGGAATCAGAACTATGGCGCGCGGCATCAACAAGGTGATCCTGGTCGGCAACCTCGGCGACGATCCCGAAACCAAGTACACGCAGTCCGGCATGGCCGTGACCACCATCCGCCTGGCCACCACCAGCGTGCGCAAGGACCGCGATGGCAACACCCAGGAGCGCACAGAGTGGCACCGGGTGAAGTTCTTCGGCAAGCTCGGCGAGATCGCCGGCGAGTACCTGCGCAAGGGCTCGCAGTGCTACGTGGAAGGCTCGATCCGCTACGACAAGTTCACCGGCCAGGACGGCCAGGAGCGCTACATCACCGAGATCATCGCCGACGAGATGCAGATGCTCGGTGGCCGTGGCGGCGGTGGCGGCGAGGGTGGCTATGCCGGCGGCGACCGGCCGCAGCGCAGCGCCCCGCCGCGCCGCGAGTACGGTGGCGGCCAGCGCAGCGCCCCGGCGCCGGCCCCGGCCGCCCCGGCGGCGGGCGGCTTCGACGACGGCTTCGCCGACGACGACATCCCGTTCTGAGCCGGCCCGCGCCGCCCCGGCGGCGCCGGCCCGGTCCCGGAATGTCCCGGCGCGGACGGCCCTGGCCGTCCGCGCCGCGTTTGTGCGCCTGCCGGTCCGGAAAGGGACGGCACCGGTACTGGACCTGCCGCCCCGGGGCCGATAACGTGGCGGCCTCTTTGTATGCAGGGGTAACAGAATGGCCGGCCCGGGCACGCCACAGTTGACTTTCCGCGCCGTCGTCCTCGCCATCGTGCTCGCGGTGGTGCTGTCGGCGGCCAATGCCTACCTCGGCCTGTTCGCCGGCCTGACCGTGGCCACCGCGATCCCCGCGGCGGTGGTGTCCATGGGCGTGCTGCGCCTGCTGGGCGGCGGCACCATCCTGGAGAACAACATCGTCCAGACCGGCGCCTCGGCCGGCTCGTCGATCGCCGCCGGCGTGATCTTCACCATCCCCGCCCTGGTCCTGATGGGCTACTGGCCGGACTTCGACTACTGGTGGGTACTGGGCATCGCCGGCCTCGGCGGCCTGCTGGGCGTGCTGTTCTCGGTGCCGCTGCGGCGCACGATGATCGTCGAGGAGCCGCTGCCGTTCCCCGAGGGCAAGGCCGCGGCCGAAGTGCTCAAGGCCGGCGAGAATCCCGGCCCGGGCCTGAAGATCCTCGGCATCTCCGCCGCCATCGGTGGCCTGGTCAAGCTGGCCGCCGCCAACGGCCTGCGCCTGATCCCGGACAGCTGGGCGGTGGCCGGCTACTTCGCCAACAACAAGGTGATCGGCTATCTCGGCACCGGCCTGTCGCCGGCGCTGCTGGGCGTGGGTTACATCGTCGGCCTGAACGTGGGCATCGTGGTGCTGTCCGGCGCGATCCTGTCCTGGCACATCGCCATCCCGCTGTACCACGCCTTCTTCCTCGACAGCGATCCGGCCCTGGCCAGCGCGATTGCCGGTGCACCGGCGGCTGACGCGGCCTTCGCCATCTGGTCGGCCAAGGTCCGCTTCCTGGGCGTGGGCGCGATGCTGATCGGCGGCGTGTGGACCCTGTTCTCGCTGCGCAACTCCCTGCTGGCCGGCATCAAGAGCGGCTTCGCCGCCGCGCGCAAGGGCGCGATGCACGGCGCGGTGATCGCCGAGACCGACCGCGACCTGCCGATGAAGTGGATGCTGGTGGCGCTGGTGGCCTTCGTGGTGCCGCTGTGGCTGCTGTACCACGCCATCGTCGGCTTCTGGGTGGCCAGCCTGGCCATGACCCTGATCATGATCGCGGCCGGCTTCCTGTTCGTGTCCGTGTCCGGCTACCTGGCCGGCCTGGTCGGCTCGTCCAACAACCCGGTCTCGGGCATCACCATCGCCACCATCCTGTTCGCCTCGGTGGTGCTGCTGGTGCTGCTGGGCGCCGACGGCCAGACCCAGGTCGGCGGCGCGCCGCTGGGCGCGGTCGCGGCGATCATGATCGGCGCGGTGGTGTGCTGCGCCGCGGCCGTGGGCGGCGACAACCTGCAGGACCTGAAGACCGGCTACCTGGTCGGCGCCACCCCGTGGAAGCAGCAGCTGATGCTGGGCATCGGCGCCTTCTCCTGCGCGCTGATCATGGCCCCGGTGCTGAACCTGCTGCAGGAGGCCTACGGCATCGGCTCCAAGACCCTGCCGGCGCCGCAGGCCAACCTGATGGCCTCGGTGGCCAAGGGCCTGTTCGGCGGCGAGCTGCCGTGGACCATGATCGGCATCGGCGCGGTGATCGGCGCGATCGTGATCGCGATCGACGGCTGGCTGAAGAAGACCGGCAAGCGCTTCCGCGTGCCGGTGCTGGCCGCGGCCATCGGCATCTACCTGCCGCTGGAACTGATGGTGCCGATCTTCCTCGGCGGCCTGCTGGCGCACCTGGTCGAGCGCTTCCACAAGGCCAGCCCCGACGACGAGGCGGCGCTGGACCGCGTGCACCGTCCCGGCGTGCTGTTCTCGGCCGGCCTGATCACCGGCGAGGCGCTGATGGGCATCGGCATCGCCCTGCCGATCGTGATCAGCCAGGACGCCGAGGTGCTGGCGCTGCCGGTGGACCTGGGCGCCGCCGGGCAGTGGGTGGGCCTGGTGGTGCTGGCCCTGGTCGGCTGGCTGCTGTACCGCACCGGCAAGCGCGCAGAACAGGCGGGCTGAGCCGGCAGGCTCGGCAAACCGGGCGGAAGGCCGGCATGACCTTCCGCCTTTGCGCCGGCCCGGCGGCGCTGCCTAGCATCCGGGATCGCCTTCATTCCAAGGAGTCCCCGATGTCCGCACGCACGCCCCTCGCCCTGGCCCTGGCCGGCCTGCTCGTCCTCGGCGTGGCCAACGACGCCGAGGCCGCCCGGGGCTTCGACGTCCGCGACCTGCACAAGCTGGACCGCGTCTCTTCCCCGGTGCTGTCGCCGGACGGCGCGCGCGTGGTGTTCGCCAAGCGCGAGATCGGCGAGGACCTGGGCAAGGCCAGCACCGGCCTGTGGATCCGCGACCTGCGCACCCGCGACCTGGCACCGCCCAGGCGCCTGACCCCGGAAGGCTGGAGCGTCAACTCGCCCGCGTTCTCCGCCGATGGCCAGTCGGTGTACTTCCTCAGCGCGAAGGACGGCACCCAGCAGCTGTACTCGATCCCGGTCACCGGCGGGCAGCCGCGGCAGCTGACCCGCTATCCGCTGGACATCGGCAGCTACAAGGTCTCCCCGGACGGCAAGCGCATCGCGGTGAGCATGGACGTGTTCCCCGACTGCGGCGCCGACCTGGACTGCACGGTCTCGCGCCTGGACGAGCGCGAGAAGTCCAGGACCAGCGGCGTGCTCTACGAGCAGCTGTTCGTGCGCCACTGGGACACCTGGGCCGACGGCCGCCACAGCCGCCTGTTCGTGACCACGCCGGCCAACGGCGACAAGGCGCCGGCACCGGTGCTGGTGGGCGCGGCGAAGAACGACCCGGTGGGCCACGTGCCGTCGCGTCCGTTCGGCGGTTCCGACGAGTACACCTGGTCGCCGGACGGCAAGTCGCTGGTGTTCTCCATGCGCGTGGCCGACCGCCAGGAGCCGTGGTCGACCAACTTCGACCTGTACCTGTACCGCGACGGCCAGCCGCTGAAGAACCTGACCGCCTCCAACCCGGCCTGGGACACCGGCCCGGTGTTCAGCGCCGACGGCAAGACCCTGTACTACCGCGCGATGAAGCGCCCGGGCTTCGAGGCCGACCGCTTCGGCCTGATGGCGATGGACCTGGCCAGTGGCAAGGTGCGCGAGATCGCGCCGACGTGGGACCGCAGCGCCGATGGCATCGTGCTGTCCGCCGACGGCAAGACCATCTATACCACCGCCCAGCACCTGGGCCAGCACCCGCTGTTCGCGGTGGACGTGGCCAGCGGCAAGGTCGAGCAGGTGGTGGGCGAGGGCAGCATCTCCGCCTTCGACATCGCCGGCGACACCCTGGCCTTCACCCGCAACTCCCTCAAGAGTGGCGACCAGCTGTTCACCGCCGCGCTGTCCAGCCCGGCCGCGCAGCGCGCCATCACCCCCAGCGCGGGCGAGATGCTGCCGGAGGTGGCCTTCGGCGAGTACGAGCAGTTCACCTTCGCCGGCTGGAACAACGAGACCGTGCACGGCTACGTGGTCAAGCCGTGGAACTACGAGGAAGGCAAGCGCTACCCGGTGGCGTTCCTGATCCACGGCGGCCCGCAGGGCAGCTTCGGCGACGGCTGGAGCTACCGCTGGAACCCGCAGACCTACGCCGGCCAGGGCTACGCCGTGGTGATGATCGACTTCCACGGCTCCACCGGCTACGGCCAGGCCTTCACCGATTCCATCAGCGGCGACTGGGGCGGCAAGCCGCTGGAGGACCTGCAGAAGGGCTGGGCCGCGGCGCAGCAGAAGTACCCGTTCCTGGACGGCGGCCGCGCCTGCGCCCTTGGCGCCAGCTACGGCGGCTACATGATCAACTGGATCGCCGGCAACTGGTTCGAGTCCGATGGAAGCTCGCCGTGGAAGTGCCTGGTCAACCACGACGGCGTGTTCGACACCCGCGCCATGGGCTACGTGACCGAGGAGCTGTGGTTCACCGAGTGGGAGAACGGCGGCACCCCGTACGACAAGCCGGAGAACTTCGAGAAGTTCAACCCGGTCAACCACGTCGCCAAGTGGCGCGTGCCGATGCTGGTGGTGCAGGGCGAGAAGGACTACCGCGTGCCGGTGGACCAGGGCCTGTCCGCCTTCACCGCGCTGCAGCGCAAGGGGATCGAGTCGCAGCTGCTCTACTTCCCGGACGAGAACCACTGGGTGCTCAAGCCGGCCAACAGCGTGCTCTGGCACGACACCGTCAACGCCTGGCTGAAGAAGCACATCGGCCAGTGAACCAGACGGAAAGCCGGCGCGAGCCGGCTTTCCGCTTTGCGCGGCCCCGCCGCACCGCAAGCAACGGAGCTGTACATGGCGCCCGAAACCGCCGAAACGTCGACTGCCCTGATCACCAACGACATCGTCGTGTTCGGCCTGATCGCGGCCACCCTGGGCCTGATCTTCTGGCTGGCCAGCGGGCCCACCCCGTTCTGGAGGAAGTTCTTCGCCTGGGTGCCGGCGCTGCTGCTGTGCTACTTCGTGCCGGCGATCTACAACACCGTTGGCCTGATCGACGGCAGCCAGGGCGCGGTCTACAACCCGATCGGCAGCCGCGTGCTGCTGCCGGTGGCCCTGGTCCTGCTGACCATGACCATCGACCTGAAGGGCGTGCTCAGGCTCGGTCCACGGCTGCTGTTCGTGTTCTGCGCCGCCACCTTCGGCCTGTTCCTGGGCGCGATCGTGGCCTTCCAGCTGTTCCAGTGGTTCTGGCCGGACGTGGTGGCCGGCGAGGTATGGAAAGGCATGGCCGCGCTGGCTGGCAGCTGGATCGGCGGCGGCGCCAACATGGTGGCGATCCGCGAGGTGTACCAGGTGGATGCCACCCTGTTCGGCCAGTTCGCGGTGGTCGACGTGGCCATCGCCAACCTGTGGATGGCGACCCTGCTGTTCCTGGCCGGGCGCGCGGCGACGATCGATGCGCGCAGCGGCGCCGACACCAGTGCCATCGACGAGATGAAGACGCGGCTGGAGGCCTACGAGGCGGCCAACGCGCGCATCCCGACCCTCACCGACCTGATGGTGATCCTGGGCATCGGCTTCGGCATCGTCGGCGCGGCCCACGCCGTGTCCGCGCCGGTGGCCGCCTGGTTCGGTGCGCACGTGCCCAACGCCAGCCAGTACAGCCTGGACTCGGCCTTCGTCTGGGTGGTGCTGCTGGCCACCTTCGCCGGCCTGGGGCTGAGCTTCACCCCGGTGCGGCGGCTGGAAAACGCGGGCATGGCCAAGATCGGCAGCGCGTGCCTGTACTTCCTGATCGCCAGCATCGGCATGCAGATGGACTTCACCCGCCTGGCCGAGCGGCCCGGCCTGTTGGCGCTGGGCGTGGTGTGGATGGGCGTGCACATCCTGGTGCTGTGGGGGGCGGCCAGGCTGGTGCGCGCGCCGCTGTTCTATTTCGCCATCGGTTCGCAGGGCAACATCGGCGCCGCCGCATCGGCGCCGGTGGTGGCGGCGGCCTTCCATCCGACGCTGGCCCCGGTGGGCGTGCTGCTGGGCACGGTGGGCTATGCCACCGGCACGATGATCGCGTACTGGCTGGGGCAGATCCTGCGGATGATGGCCGGGCAGTAGGCCACCCTTCCAGCTGCGCACCGGAAAGGCGAAGCCCCGGCTTCGCCTTTCTTTTTTCCCCGTACCCATGCCCTGGCAGCATCCCGGAAAAGGAAAAGGCGAAGCCTGCGCTTCGCCTTTCCGGTGGCATCTGCTGCGACCTTCAGCAGCAGCGGAAGCCGCTGCGGCCCCCGTAACGGGCTTCCTGCCGCTCGCGGAAGAAGGTCTTGTAATCCATCGGCTCCTTGTCCGGATGCTTCTCCAGCATGTGCCGGACATAGTTGTCGTAGTCCGGGATGCCGCAGCACAGCCGCGCGGTCTGGACCAGCCGCCGCCACACCCGCTTGTGCGTGGCGTAGTGGGCGACGGGGACGAGCTGGGTACCCATGGCCTCCTCCTTACAGGTGGGCCTGCGCGGCCTGCTGCTCCGCGGTGAGCGCGACGTAGGCGGTCTCGCGGTCGGTGCGCGCCGGGTTGGCGCGAGCGGCCAGGATCGCGCGGACGGCATAGACCAGGATCGCGAGCACCACCAGCAGGAACAGCGCGGTCAGGCCGGTGTTGACGTAGGCGTTGGTGACCACCTGGTGCATCTGGTCCATGGTCTTGGCCGGGGCCAGCACCTGGCCGGAGGCGATACCGTCCTGGAACTTGCGTGCCTGGGCGAGGAAGCCCTGCGCCGGGTTGCTGTCGAAGATCTTGATCAGGCCTGCCCAGGTGGTGCAGATCAGCAGCCAGGCCGCGGGCAGGGCGGTGACCCAGGCGTAGCGGTCGCGCTTCATCTTGAACAGCACCACCGTGCCCAGCATGAGCGCGATGCCGGCCAGCATCTGGTTGGAGATACCGAACAGCGGCCACAGGGTCTGGATGCCCCCGAACGGATCGACCACGCCGGTGTAGAGCAGGTAGCCCCACAGTGCCACGCAGCCACCGGTGGCGATGATGTTGGCGCCCCAGGACTCGGTGCGGCGCAGCGCCGGGATGAAGTTGCCCAGCAGGTCCTGCAGCATGAAGCGGCCGGAGCGGGTGCCGGCGTCCACCGCGGTGAGGATGAACAGCGCCTCGAACAGGATCGCGAAGTGGTACCAGAACGCCATCATCGCGTCGCTGCCGCTGGGGATGGCCTCGTGCAGGATCTGGGCGATGCCCACCGCCAGCGTGGGCGCGCCACCGGCGCGGTGCAGGATGGTCGGTTCGCCGATCGCGGCGGCCGTGGCCTCCAGGTCCTGCGGGGTGATGGTGAAGCCCCACTGCTGGGTGATGTGCGCCGCGGCCGAAGCTGCGTCCGCGCCGATCACCGCCGCCGGGCTGTTCATGGCGAAGTACACGCCCGGATCGATGATCGAAGCCGCGACCAGGGCCATGATCGCCACGAACGACTCCATCAGCATGCCGCCGTAGCCGATGTAGCGGGCGTGCCCCTCGTTGGCCAGCAGCTTGGGCGTGGTGCCCGAGCTGATCAGGGCATGGAAGCCGGACACCGCGCCGCAGGCGATGGTGATGAACAGGAACGGGAACATGCCGCCCTTCCACACCGGGCCGTCGCCGCTGGCGGCGAACTGGGTGAGCGCGGGCATGCGCAGTTCCGGCATCACGATCACGATGCCGATGGCCAGGGCGACGATGGTGCCGATCTTGAGGAAGGTGGACAGGTAGTCGCGCGGCGCCAGCAGCAGCCACACCGGCAGGACCGAGGCGACGAAGCCGTAGCCGATCAGCATCCAGGTGATCTGGGTGGCGCTGAAGGTGAAGGCCGGGCCCCAGGTGGGGTGCGAGGCGACCTGGCCGCCGAGCCAGATCGCGGCCAGCAACAGGACAAGGCCGACCACCGAGATCTCGCCGATCCGCCCGGGGCGGATGTAGCGCATGTAGATGCCCATGAAGATCGCGATCGGCATGGTCGCGATCACGGTGAACATGCCCCACGGGCTCTCCGCCAGCGCCTTGACCACCACCATCGCCAGCACCGCCAGGATGATGATCATGATCAGGAAGGCGCCGAACAGGGCGATGGTGCCGGGGACGCGGCCCATTTCCTCGCGCACCAGGTCGCCCAGCGAGCGGCCGTCGCGGCGCGAGGAGATGAACAGGACCATGAAGTCCTGCACCGCGCCGGCCAGCACCACGCCGACCACCAGCCACAGCAGGCCGGGCAGGTAGCCCATCTGCGCGGCGAGCACGGGGCCGACCAGCGGGCCGGCGCCGGCGATGGCGGCGAAGTGGTGGCCGAACAGCACGTGCTTGTTGGTCGGCACGTAGTCGAGGCCGTCGTTGTGCAGCACGGCGGGCGTGGCCCGGCTGGGATCCAGTCCCATGACCCGGTCGGCGATGAACTGGCCGTAGAAGCGGTATGCAGCCAGGTAGATCGATACGGCCGCGACCACGATCCACAGCGCGTTGATCTGCTCGCCGCGTCGCAGTGCGATCGTGGCCAGACAGAACGCGCCGAGCAGCGCCAGCGCTGCCCACGCAACCTTCGAGAATGCCTTCATGTGTTGTCTCCGGCGGGGGTACGACAAGGGTCGTCCTGCGTGCCGGGACCGTCAATGCGCCTGCCGCCCCTGCGGCTTCGACTTTGGTCTTACCCGGCGGCGCGAGGATTCCACCGCGGATGTTGTCGCGGTGTGTTCACAGCCAGCGCGCGCGCTTGAACAGGCGGTACAGGACCACGCACACCAGGCCCACGCCGGCCGCCAGCGCCGGGTAGGCCCAGCGCGGCGCCAGCTCGGGCATGTGCGCGAAGTTCATGCCGTACCAGCTGGTGACCAGGGTCGGCGCGGCCAGCAGCGCGGCCCAGGCGCCCAGGCGCTTGACCGTCTCGCCCTGCGCGAGCGTGACCATGGACAGGTTCACGCTCAGCGCGGTGCCGAGCATGTCGCGCAGGCTGTCGATGGCGTCGTTGATCCGCACCACGTGGTCGTGCACGTCGCGCAGGTACAGGCGCACGTCCTCCGGCACCAGCTGGCCCTGCGCCGCCTGGCTGCGCACCAGCTGGGCCAGCACGTCCTGCAGCGGCGACACCGACACCCGCATGTTGGTCAGTTCGCGCTTGAGGTCGTACAGGCGCACCACGATCTCGCGGCGGTAGGTATCGGAGAAGATGTCGCGCTCCAGCGCGTGCAGGGTGTCGCGGTGGGCATCGACGATCGGGGCGTAGTTGTCGACGATGAAGTCGAGCACGCCGTACAGCGCCATCGCCGGCCCGGGGCGCAGCAGCTCCGGCTCGCGCTCCAGGCGCGCGCGTACCGGGGCGTAGGACAGCGAGGCGCCATGGCGCACGGTCAGCAGGAAGCGCCGGCCAAGGAAGGCGTGGGTCTCGCCGTAGGCGATGCGGCCCCCGTCCATCTGCGCGGTGTGCGCGGCCAGGAACAGGGTGTCGCCATAGGCCTCGACCTTGGGCCGCTGGTGCGCCTTGCCCGCGTCCTCCACCGCCAGCGGGTGCAGGCCCAGCGCGGCCTGCAGCCGGGCGAGGATCTCGTGCGCCGGTTCGTACAGGCCGATCCAGGCAAAGCCCGGGGCCTGCCCGGCGATGCGCTGGCCGACCTCTTCCAGCGACAGGCCCTGGCGCTGGCCGTCGCCGTCGTACCAGGCGCAGGCCAGGACGCAGGCGGGCAGGGGCGAGGGCGTGCTCATGCGCGGCATCCTGCGGGCTGCCCGTGCCGCCGGCAAGCCCGGCTCAGGCGCGGCGGCCCAGCGCCAGTGCCAGCGCCAGGTGCAGCGGCAGCAGCAGCGCGATCCACGGCTGGTTGGACTGCGCTTGCAGACTCAGCCACTGCAGCACCCAGCCGAGGCAGGCGATCGCGGCCACGCCCCACGGCAACGCCCGGAACAAGCGCCCGGGCACGCGTCCGCGCAGCAGGGCGAAGGCGCCGGGAAGCAGCAGCAGGCACAGCGGGTCGAGCAGGAACAGGTTGCGGTTGGCCCAGCCGGCCTCGTGCGCGGTGCCCAGCCAGATGAAGGCCATCAGCGCGCCGCCGATGCCGCACAGCAGCCACAGCGGCGCGGCGAAGGCAGCCAGCGCGCGCGGGCGGCGGCGCAGGGCGAGGATCGCGGCGGCACCGGCCAGGCCGGCCAGTAGCCACGGCCACACCCGGCGCGGGCGCTCCACGGGCTCGGGAGCGATCAGGTGCGGCAGCAGTTCGTGCTCGGACAGCACCAGCGGGCGGCCGTCGGCCCGGCGCGCCTCGCGCAGGCTGTCGGCCAGGCGCATCGGCACGAAGGCTTCCTCCCAGCGCGACAGCGGGCGGTCGGCGTACGGGCCCAACCCGAGGTCGAAGCCCAGCCACATCCACGGCGCTGGCCGCGCCAGGCGCACCGCCTCGCTGCGGTAGGTGTTGCCGCGTGAACGTCCCGCCAGCTGGCTGCGCAGCGCACCGCCCAGTGCCTGGTCGAGCGCGTCGCGCACCTGGGTGGCGCAGTTGGCGGTGAAGTAGTCGTAGCGGTAGCGCGCGTTCTCCGGACGGGCGCGTTCGGCCAGGCTTGCGGCCAGCGCGCGCGCCTGTTCCGGCTCCAGGTCCAGCCACTGCAGGGTCACGCCGCGGCCGGACTGGCGGTACTGCTCCAGGTCCTGCTCCAGCGGCAGCGCCACCAGCATGTACATCATCTCGCCGCGCACGAACCGGGCGACGAAGTCCGGCTCGGTCGGGTCGAAGTAGCCGAAGTTGTACGAGACCGCCTCGCCGCTGGCCGGGTCGGCCACGACGATGGCGTCGTGGCCGAAGCGCTCGAAGAACACCTCGCCCGGCTGCATGGTCAGCACCCCGATGCGGGGCGCGGCCGCGGCCACCGGGGCCAGCAGCGCCAGCAGGCCGGCCAGCAGCAGGGCGGCCCAGGCACGCGCCGGCATCAGTGCCCGTCCACCGTCTCGGCCGGCAGCACGCCGACCTGGAAGGCGCGCACCCGACGCGCGTCGGCGCGGATCACGCGGAACGCGAAGCGGTCCAGGGTCAGCTCCTCGCCGACCTCGGGCAGGTGGCCGATGGCCTCGGTCACCAGGCCGCCGATGGTGTCGTACTCGTCGTCGGGGAAGTCCGCGCCGAAGCGCTGGTTGAAGTCGCCGATCGGGGTCAGCGCGTCGACGATGTACTGGCCGTCGGCCTGCACCGCGATCAGCGCGCTGTCGTCGGCGGCCTCGTCGTGCTCGTCGTCGATCTGGCCGACGATCTGCTCCAGCACGTCCTCGATGGTGACCAGGCCGGCCACGCCGCCGTACTCGTCGACCACGATCGCCATGTGGTTGCGCGAGAGCCGGAACTCCTTGAGCAGGACGTTGAGCTTCTTGGATTCGGGGATCAGCACCGCCGGACGCAGCAGCGGGTTGATCTCGCACGGGCCCCGGTTGGCGGCCACGCCGCGCAGCAGGTCCTTGGCCAGCAGGATGCCGAGGATCTCGTCGCGGTCCTCGCCGTGCACCGGGAAGCGCGAGTGGCCGGATTCGACCACCTGGGCGATCAGCTCGGAGAAGGGCGCGTCGGCCGAAAGCGAGACCATCTGCGACCGCGACACCATGACGTCGCCCACGGTCAGCTCGGAGACCGAGAGCGCGCCTTCCATCATGCGCAGGGTGTCGGCGTCGATCAGCCCGTTGCCCTGGGCGTCGCGCAGCAGGGCGACCAGGTCCTCGCGGGTGTCGGGTTCGCCGGAAAAGGCGGCGCTGATGCGCTCGAGCCAGTTGCGTCGCCGCTCGTGCGGCTCGGAAGCGTGGTGGCTGCTACTGTCGTCTTCTGACATCTGGGGTGGAAACGGCGCCCCGATGCGGGGGCGTTGGGTCCCAGTCTAGCGTGGAAGGGCGACGCCGGGCGAGGCGCCGGTCGCAGGCGCGGGCTCCCCGGGTTCCAGCGGATCGCGGCTGTAGCTGCAGCCGGCCAGGGTCTTGCCCGGGTGGGAATCCACGTTCGAGACGTTGATCACGGCCGACTCGATCCAGCCGCCGTCCTCCGCGGCAACCTCCTCGGCCCGCACCTCCAGCCCGAACAGGGCCTTCTGCGGGGTGTCGATCCCGGTTTCCAGGCGCAGTTCCCGCGCCAGCACCCGCGGGTCCCCCAGGTCGAGCACGGCGAGGATGGCGTCGCCGGCCAGGGCGATGTGGTCGGTGCGGTGCCCGAACACCTCGACCGGGGTGTTGAGCCGGTACTCGAGCATGAACGGGTTGGCCTGGGCCTGCGGGCGCCAGCCGAGCGCGACCGCGGCCAGCGGGTCGGCCTGGACCGGCGCCAGCTGCATGAACGCTTCGTACGAGCCGCGGCACTCGATCAGCGCGCCCAGGTCGGGGGCGGCGGGGCGATCGGCGGCGGCGGCCGGGGCGAGGGCCAGGAGCAGGGCGGCGGCGGGGAGGCGCGTGGACACGGCTCAGTCCCCGCGCTCGGCCGCGTACGGGTCCGGCAGCCCCAGGCTGGCGAGGATCTCCCGCTCCAGCTGTTCCATGGCCTCGGCCTCCTTGTCGTCCTCGTGGTCCCAGCCCAGCAGGTGCAGGGTGCCGTGCACGGTGAGGTGGGCGTAGTGCGCGGCCAGGGCCTTGCCCTGCTCGGCCGCCTCGCGCGCCACCACCGGCGCGCAGATCACCAGGTCGCCCAGCAGCGGGAACTTGACCCCCTTGGGCAGGCCTTCCGGCAGCTCGGCCGGGAAGCTCAGCACGTTGGTGGCGTAGTCCTTGCCGCGGTAGTGGCGGTTGAGTGCCTGGCCCTCGGGCGCGTCGACGATGCGGATGGCCAGGTCGGCCTCGCGGATGCGTCCGGCCAGCGCGGCGGCCACCCACTTGCGGAAGCTCTGCGCGGCGGGCACGCCGGCGCGCGGCACCGCGTAGCTCACCGCGACATCGAGACGGACGGGGCCCTTGGTCATGGCTGCAGGATCGACGGGAATGGACGCGCAGTATCGCGCGCGGCGGCCGCGGCCGCGAGCGCGGCGCCTACCCGCGTTCCTCTTCCTGCCGGGCCGGGGCCTCGCGGTCGCGGCGGTCGTAGGCGTTGACGATGCGCGCCACCAGCGGGTGGCGGACCACGTCGCGGCCCTCGAAGAAGGTGAAGCTCACGCCTTCCACCCCGCGCAGCACCTCGATCGCGTCCTTCAGGCCCGACTTGACGTGCTTGGGCAGGTCGACCTGGGTCATGTCGCCGGTGACCACCGCGGTGGAGCCGAAGCCCAGGCGGGTCAGGAACATCTTCATCTGCTCGATGGTGGTGTTCTGGGCCTCGTCCAGGATCACGAAGGCGTCGTTGAGGGTGCGGCCGCGCATGTAGGCCAGCGGCGCGATCTCGATGACGTTCTTCTCCAGTAGCTTGACCACCTTCTCCACGCCCAGCATCTCGTACAGGGCGTCGTACAGCGGGCGCAGGTAGGGATCGACCTTCTGGGTCAGGTCGCCGGGCAGGAAGCCGAGCTTCTCGCCGGCCTCCACCGCCGGGCGCACCAGCACCAGGCGCTGCACCCGCGACTCGTTGAGCGCGTCCACCGCCATGGCCACGGCCAGGAAGGTCTTGCCGGTGCCGGCCGGGCCGATGCCGAAGTTGATGTCGTGGGTGGCGATCGAATGCAGGTAGCGGGCCTGGTTGGCGCCGCGGCCGCGGATGGTGCCGCGGCGCACCTTCACCGTCACCTCCTGCGGCTGGTAGCCGACCTCGTCGATGCGGTCAACGTTGGCCTCGTTCAGGCGCAGGTGGATGGCGTGGCTGTCGAAGGTGGTCTCGCCGGCCTCCGCGTACAGCGCCTGCAGCAGGTGCTCGGTGCGCGACACCGCCTCGGACTGGCCGGTGACGCGGAACACGTTGCCGCGGTTGGCGATCTCCACGCCCAGGCGCAGTTCGATCTGGCGCAGGTGCTGGTCGAACGGCCCGGCCAGGTTGGCCAGGCGCTCGGTGTCGGCGGGTTCGAGGGTGAAGTCGCGCTGGGTCGGGGTGGTCATCGGCGGGGCGCGGCCTGCGCGCGGGACGCGCGGGCGCCGTTCGGTCGGGGGCGGAAAGGTTAGCGCGGGGCAGGTAGCGGAGCCAGTGAAAACCCCGCTCCCGCCGGTGGTGCCCCGGCCGGCGGACGGGCCGCCGCGCCAGAGGCCTCAGGCCACCACCACCTCGCCGCGCAGCGAGTTGGTCAGGGCCGCGGTGATGCGCACGTCCACGAACTGGCCGACCAGGCGCGGATTGCCGGGGAAGTTCACCGAGCGCATGTTCTCGGTCTTGCCGGTCAGCTCGGCCGGGTCCTTCTTCGACGGGCCTTCCACCAGCACCTTCTGCACCGTGCCGACCATGGCCCCGGAGATGCGCGCGGCATTGGCGTTGATCGTGGCCTGCAGGTGCGCCAGGCGCGCATGCTTGACCTCGTCGCTGACGTCGTCGGGCAGGTCCGCGGCCGGGGTGCCGGGGCGGCGCGAATAGATGAAGGAGAAGCTCTGGTCGAAGCCCACGTCCTCGATCAGCTTCATGGTCTTCTCGAAGTCCGCGTCGGTCTCGCCGGGGAAGCCGACGATGAAGTCCGAGCTGATCGAGATGTCCGGGCGCACCGCGCGCAGCTTGCGGATCTTCTGCTTGAACTCCAGCGCGGTGTAGCCGCGCTTCATCGCGCTGAGGATGCGGTCGCTGCCGGACTGCACCGGCAGGTGCAGGTAGTTGGCCAGCTGCGGCACGTCGCGGTAGGCCTCCACCAGCGAGTCGGAGAACTCCAGCGGGTGCGAGGTGGTGAAGCGGATGCGGCCGATGCCCTCAATCTGGGCGATGGTGCGGATCAGCAGGCCAAGGTCGGCGACTTCGTCCGTGCCTTCGCCCATCGGCCCGCGGTAGGCGTTGACGTTCTGGCCCAGCAGGTTGATCTCGCGCACGCCCTGGGCGGCCAGCTGCGCGACCTCGACCAGCACGTCTTCGAACGGGCGGCTGACCTCGGTGCCGCGGGTGTAGGGCACCACGCAGAAGCTGCAGTACTTGGAGCAGCCCTCCATGATCGAGACGAAGGCGCTGGGGCCTTCGGCGCGCGGCTCGGGCAGGCGGTCGAACTTCTCGATCTCCGGGAAGGAGATGTCGACCTGCGGACACTTCTGCTCGCGCCGGGCGCGGATCAGCTCCGGCAGGCGGTGCAGGGTCTGCGGACCGAACACCAGGTCCACGTAGGGCGCGCGGCGGATGATCGCCTCGCCTTCCTGCGAGGCCACGCAGCCGCCGACGCCAATGATCACGTCGCGGCCGCCGTCCTTGAGCGCCTTCCAGCGGCCGAGCTGGCTGAACACCTTCTCCTGGGCCTTCTCGCGGATCGAGCAGGTGTTGACCAGGACGACGTCGGCCTCCTCCGGGTTGTCGGTCAGTTCCAGGCCCTCATGCTCGGCGAGCACGTCGGCCATGCGGGCCGAGTCGTACTCGTTCATCTGGCACCCGTGGGTCTTGATGTAGAGCTTGCCGCGGGCCCCGCCGGGAATGGCGCGCGGGGCGGGGCCCGGCAGCGGGACCAGGGACGGGGCGGGGGTGGTGGCGGGCGCGATGGCGGCGTCCGGAGTGCGCTCCGGCGTGGCGGTCATCCCGGTCATGGCGGTTAATCCAGGCGGGCAGGGGCCGGCATTGTAGCCGCGAAGCCGGACCGGCGCCCCGGTTTGACGGCCCGCGACTTGGCAAGGCGGCCGGCAGCCGGGATACTCCCGGCCCATGGGGAACCTGGGGAAGGCAGCCGTCCTGCTGCTGCTCGGGCTGGCTGCGCTTCCGGCCAGCGCGGGCACCGTATACCGGTGCGTTGGCAGTGACGGTGTATCCAGCTACGTGACCAAGCGCGTGCCCGGCGCCCGTTGCGCCGTGGCCAGCCATTTCACGCCCGATCGCCGCAGCCCCAGGCCCGCCGCGCCGCCCGCGGCCGCCCCGGCCAGTACGGCCAGTACGGCCAGTACGGCCAGTACGGCTGCCGCACCGGCCACCCTGGTCCCGGCGGCCATCACCACCCCGGCATCCGCTGCCAGCCCCGCGACCGCGGCCACGCCGCCCCGGCGCCGGGTCAGCGGCCAGGTTTATTCCTACGTCAAGGACGGGGTGCGCCACTTCAGCAGCCGGCCCCCGGCCCGCGGTTCCGGCGCCAGCGGCGTGCGCGCGGTGGCCTACAGCTTCATGGAGACCTGCTACGCCTGCGCGGTCCAGCCGGGGGTGAGCTTCGCCACCGTGCGCCTGAACACCGACGCCTACCGCGACGAGATCGCCGCGGCCGCGCGCGAGTTCGGGGTGGAGGAAGCGGTGGTGCGGGCGGTGATCCACGCCGAATCGGCCTTCAACCCGATGGCGCTGTCGCACGCCGGTGCCCAGGGACTGATGCAGCTGATGCCGGCCACCGCCCAGCGCTTCGGGGTCAGCGACAGCTTCGACGCGCGCCAGAACATCCGCGGCGGGACCCAGTACCTGGCCTGGCTGCTGAAGCGCTACAACGGCGACCTGACCCTGGCCGCGGCCGGGTACAACGCCGGCGAGGGCGCGGTGGACCGCTACAACGGGGTGCCGCCGTACAGCGAGACCCAGCGCTACGTGCAGCGCGTGGGCGTGCTGGCCGAGCGCTACCGCGGCGTGCTGGCGGCGCGCTGAGGCCGCGGGGACGGGCATGCGACCGGGACGCAGCATGCGAGGGACAGGCCGCCATTGTCGGCCCATTAAGCGTTCCGTTACACTTCCCTGTCTTTTGCGACCAGCCATGGTCGCGGGCAGCCAACGCTACCAGCTGAAGATTTTCGGAGTGCCGGATGGCCAACGATGAGGTCCAAGCGCCCGTGAACACGGGCCGACGCCGGTTCCTGACCGCCACCACCGCCGTGGTGGGGGCCGTGGGCGCCGGTTTCGCCGCAGTGCCGTTCATCAAGTCGTGGAACCCGAGCGCCCGGGCCAAGCTGGCCGGCGCCCCGGTGACCGCCGACATCAGTGCCCTGCAGGAGGGCCAGCGGCTGATCCTGGAGTGGCGCGGCCAGCCGATCTGGATCGTCAAGCGTTCCAAGGCCGTGCTCGACGCACTGCCTACGCTGGACGGCCGCCTGCGCGACCCGCAGTCGGAGAATCCGGACCAGCAGCCGGAGTACGTGCGCCAGGCCAACCCGGTGCTGCGCTCGCTCAAGCCCGAGATCTCGGTGCTGGTGGGCCTGTGCACCCACCTGGGCTGCTCGCCGGAGATGGCCGCCGAGATCAAGCCCGAGCCGTACGACCCGGAGTGGAAGGGCGGCTACTTCTGCCCGTGCCACAAGTCCCGCTTCGACATGGCCGGGCGCGTGTTCCAGGGCGTGCCGGCGCCGACCAACCTGGTCGTGCCGCCGCACCACTACGCCGACGACAACACCATCGTCATCGGCGTCGATCCGCAGGGGGCATAAGCCATGGCCAACATCTTCACCCGCGCCGCCACCGGCGTGATGGACTGGGTCAACGCGCGCGCGCCGGCCCTGGCGCCGATGTACCGGAAGCACATGTCCGAGTACTACGCGCCGAAGAACTTCAACATCTGGTACATCTTCGGCGTGCTGTCGCTGGTGGTGCTGGTCAACCAGATCGTGACCGGCATCTTCCTGACGATGCACTTCAAGACCAGCGCGGCGGAAGCCTTCGCCTCGGTCGAGTACATCATGCGCGACGTCGAGTGGGGCTGGCTGATCCGGTACATGCACAGCACCGGCGCCTCGCTGTTCTTCATCGTCGTCTACCTGCACATGTTCCGCGGCCTGATGTACGGCTCGTACCAGAAGCCGCGCGAGCTGGTGTGGATCCTCGGCATGCTGATCTACCTGGTGCTGATGGCCGAGGCCTTCATGGGCTACGTGCTGCCGTGGGGCCAGATGTCGTTCTGGGGCGCCAAGGTGATCATCTCGCTGTTCGGCGCGATCCCGGTGATCGGCAACGGCCTGACCGAGTGGATCATGGGCGACTACCTGCCCTCCGACGCCACCCTCAACCGCTTCTTCGCCCTGCACGTGATCGCGCTGCCGCTGGTGCTGCTGCTGCTGGTCGTGCTGCACCTGGGCGCGCTGCACGAGGTCGGTTCCAACAACCCCGACGGCGTGGAGATCAAGAAGGGCCCGAAGGGCAACCGCTGGTCGCCCACCGCGCCGGCCGACGGCGTGCCGTTCCACCCGTACTACACGGTGAAGGACACCTTCTACGTGTGCCTGATGCTGCTGGTGGCGGCCTTCATCATCTTCTTCGCCCCGGCGTTTGGCGGCTGGTTCCTCGAGCACGACAACTTCACCGAGGCCAACAGGCTGGTCACCCCGGAACACATCAAGCCGGTGTGGTACTACACGCCCTTCTACGCGATGCTGCGCGTGGTCCCGGACAAGCTCGGCGGCGTGCTGGTGATGTTCGGCGCGATCGCGATCCTGTTCGCGGTGCCGTGGCTGGACCGCTCCAGGGCCAAGTCCTACCGCTACCGCGGCGTGCTGTCCTGGGCGCTGCTGCTGGGCTTCGCCTTCAGCTTCGTGTGGCTGGGCAAGATCGGCGCCGGCCCGGGCACGGATCCGGTCGAGACCATCGTCGGCCGCTTCCTGACCGCCTACTACTTCCTGTTCTTCCTGACCATGCCGATCTGGACCAAGATCGACAAGACCAAGCCGGTGCCGGAACGGGTGACGACGCATGACTAAGAAGTGGATTGCACTCCTGGCTTCGGCCGCGATCGGGCTGCTGTCCTCGGCCTCCGCGCTGGCCGCCTCCGGCGGCCAGCTGCAGCAGGCCGGCAACGACCTGTCCGACCGCGCCTCGCTGCAGCGCGGCGCGGCGCTGTACATGAACTACTGCTCCGGCTGCCACTCGCTGAAGTACCTGCGCTACTCGCGCATGGGCGAGGACCTCGGCCTGACCGAAGAAGAGGTGATGCAGAACCTCAACTTCACCGGCGCCAAGTACGGCGAGCAGATCCACGTCGCGCTGGCCCCGGCGGACGCCGAGAAGTGGTTCGGCAAGATGCCGCCGGACCTGAGCCTGATCTCGCGCGTGCGCGGCACCGACTGGCTGTACACCTACCTCAAGTCCTTCTACCTGGACGAGACCCGCCCGCTGGGCTGGAACAACAAGCTGTTCCCGAACGTCTCCATGCCCAACCCGCTGTGGGAGCTGCAGGGCCTGCAGCACGCCGAGTACGGCGAGCCGGACGAGGCGGGCGAGCGCCATCCGGAGCGGCTGGTGGTGACCTCCCCGGGCAAGGTGAGCACCCAGGAGTTCGACCAGGCGGTGCGCGACATCACCAACTTCCTGGAGTACGCCGGCGAGCCGGCTGCGCTCAAGCGCCAGGCCATCGGCATCTGGGTGATCCTGTTCCTGGTGGTGCTCTCGTTCCTGGCCTACCTGCTCAAGCAGGAATACTGGCGGGACGTGCACTGAGGTCCCCCCTCCAGGGTTCGCAGCCAAGGCCGGGTCTCCCCCGGCCTTGCGCTTTTTGGCGCCGGAACGGCACACTCGGGGGATTATCACGACCGGCGGCGAGGGGCCGCCGGCGTTGGTGCGACCGGCGGAGCCCGGTCGTCGGAGGCCCAGATGGCAGCGAGCGTGCGCATGCGCAATACCCTGACTTTGTTTTCCTCCGTCGATGACGTCCTGTGTCATCGAGTACGCCTGGTCCTGGCGGCCAAGGGCGTGACCTACGACCTGGTGGCGGTGGATGCCCAGAACCCGCCCGAGGACCTGATCCACCTCAACCCCTACCACTCGGTGCCCACCCTGGTGGAGCGCGAGCTGGTGCTGTACGCCGCCTCGGTGGTCAGCGAATACCTGGACGAGCGCTACCCGCACCCGCCGCTGATGCCGGTGGACCCGCTGTCGCGCGCGCGCCTGCGCCTGGCGATGCTGCGCATCGAGCACGACTGGGTGCCGCAGGTGCAGGCCATCCAGCTGGGCAACAAGCAGCAGGCCGAGGCCGGCCGCAAGCGCCTGCGCGAGCTGCTGACCGAGTCGCTGCCGCTGTTCAAGGCCAGCAAGTTCTTCCTCAACCCCGAGATGAGCCTGGCCGACTGCGCCATGGCCCCGATCATCTGGCGCCTGCCGGCGCTGGACGTGCCGCTGCCGAAGGACGGCAAGGCCATCGAGGACTACGGCAACCGCATCTTCCGCAACCCCGGTTTCGCCCGCAGCCTCACCGAGCAGGAACGGAAGCTGCGCGACCTTCCGGTCTGAACGGCGCCGCGGCGGCCCCCGGCCGCCGCGGTCGCGTAGACTGTCCGCATGAGCGACGACGTCCCCCGCATGACCTCCTACCGTCCGTACCTGCTGCGGGCGCTCACCGAGTGGATCAACGACAACGGCATGACCCCGCACATCCTGGTGGATGCGTCGGTGCCGGGGGTCCAGGTGCCGCCGGGTGCGGTGCGCGACGGCAAGGTGGTGCTCAACATCGCCGACCGCGCCGTGGTCGGCCTGCACATCGACAACGCCTGGATCGGCTTCACCGCGCGCTTCGGTGGCGTCAGCCAGCCGGTCAGCGTGCCGGTCAGCGCGGTGCTGGCGGTGTACGCGCGCGAGACCGGGCAGGGCATGGTCCTGCCCGAGGACACCGGCCTGCCACCCGATGCGGCGAGCGACGAGCACGACGGCCCGGACGACACGCCCCCGGCGCCGGAACCGCCGCCGGCCGGCAAGCGCCCGCACCTGCGGGTGGTCAAGTAAGCCCGATGCACGCGCCGGCCCTTGGCCGGCGCGGCCGTTTCAGTCCTGCAGGCCGGCGCGGCCGCGCGCAGGCAGGGGAACGACCGTGGCCCCGGACGAGGGCCCGGTGAACGACACCAGGCGCCCGCCGCGCAGCACCAGCCGTCCGCTGTGGCGGTCGGTGCCGTCGTGCGAATAGTCGAAGCGGAAGGTGCGCTCCAGGCCAAGCCAGCCGTCCTCGCGCCGGTACAGGCGCAGGCCGGCGGCGTGCACGCTGTGGTCCAGCCATTGCACGCCGGCGGCGGCGCAGGCATCGCGGCCGAGGGCCTCGGCGCGTTCGGCCGCCGCGCGCGCCGCGTTCCAGAACGCGACCATCGCGGCGCCGGCAATCATCAGCAGGATCAGGCTGGGCATGCGCGGACTCTAGCCCAGCGCCGCCGCGTGCGCACCGGTCAGTCGCCGTCCGCGGTGGCGTCCGGTGGCGTGGATCCGGATGCGGGCGCGGCAACGGGTTCCGGTCCAGCCGCCGGTGCCGGTGCGGGCGTTGCCGGCACCGGCGGGGCGCCGGACCACAGCGCATCCAGTTCCGCCTGCGTCCGCAGTTTCAGCAGCACCGCCCAGTCGCGCCGGTTGAGGCTGCAGGCCTCCGGGCGGGCGGGGCCGCAGGCGGCCGCGGGCATGGTGCCGTCGTAGTCGGCGCCGGCGGTCTGGCCGGCGCCGACAAGGCCGGCGACGCTGCGCTCCAGGCGTCCGGTGCGATCCAGCGGCAGCTGGCGCATCACCACGGAATTGAGCACGTTGCCGCCGATCGAATAGAGGGTGCGGTCGCCGCCGGGATTGGCCGCGACCACCACCTCGCAGTGCGACTGCCGCGGCAGTGGCCCGCTGCCGGACAGGCCGGCGCGCAGTCCCGCGGCGCCCCGGCCCTCGTCGTTCCCGCGCAGGAAGCACAGCAGGTCGCCCGGCGCGGGCTTGTCCGCGAACGGATCGGCGTAGCGGTACGGGCTGTGCTCCGGATCGCGGTAGGCCTGGGCGATGTAGTCCATGTGCCGCGGCGAGGCAGCGAAGTTCGGCACCCCGGCGCGGCGCACGACCCAGGAGACGAACGCCGCCGACCAGGGGTGGTCGAGCAGGAAGGCGCGGCAGTCGCTGTCGTAGTGGCGGTCGCCCGGCGGCAGGAAGCAGCTGGTGGCGCCGGGAAGCGCGCCCATCTGCGCCAGGGTGCCGCTCTCGCGCCAGTAGCGCGCGACCTGCTGCCAGGCCGGGGTGGCATCGTCCGCGAGCCGGGTGCGGTCGCCTTCGCCCAGGGCCAGCGCGATCACCCGGCCCTCGCTGTCGATGAAGGGCCGGTACCACAGCCGGTACTCCTGGCAGGCGACCCGGGCCACCGCAGCAGCGGTGCGCTCGACGCCATAGCGCGGTGGCAGGTCGCAGGCCTCGACCGCGGCGCGGGCCGGCGCCGGGGCCAGGAGCAGCCCGGCCAGGGCGAGCAGGATCAGGCAGGGGAGGTTGGGGCGCATGCGGACTCCTTTGCCGTGGCCCCGAGGTTAGCCGCTGGCGGTGGGCGCGGCGTGACCGCGGCTCAGGCGGGCGGCGGGCCGAGCTTGAGCGACAGGTCGATCGCGCGCACGTGCTTGGTCAGGGCGCCGATGGAAATGAAGTCCACGCCGTCCTCGGCGATCGCACGCAGGCCTTCCAGGCCGACGCTGCCGGAGACCTCCAGCGGGATGCGGCCGGCGAACGGCGCCGAGCGGGCGATGCGCACCGCCTCGCGGCGGGTGGCGGCGTCGAAGTCGTCGACCAGGATGCGGTCGCAGCCGGCTTCCAGCGCCTCGCGCAGCTCGTCCAGGGTTTCGACCTCGACGATCAGCGGCAGGTCGGGCCGCGCCGCCCGCGCGGCCTGGATCGCGGCGCCGACCGAACCGGCCACGCGCACGTGGTTCTCCTTGAGCATCACCGCGTCGTACAGGCCCATGCGGTGGTTGCCGCCGCCGCCGGCGCGCACCGCGTACTTCTGCGCCTGGCGCAGGCCGGGCAGGGTCTTGCGGGTATCGAGGATGGTGGTGCCGGTGCCGCGCACGGCCTCGACGTAACGGGCCGTCACCGTGGCGGTGCCGCTGAGGGTCTGCATGAAGTTGAGCGAGGTACGCTCGGCGCTCACCAGCGCCCGGGTGCGGCCATGCAGGACGGCCAGCACGGTGCCGGCGGCCACGCGCTGGCCCTCGGCCACGTGCCATTCGATGCGGACCTGCGGGTCGAGCACGCGGTGCGTGGCCTCGAACCAGGGGCGGCCGGCGACGACCGCGTCTTCCTTGCACAGCAGGTAGGCCCGCTCGGGCTGGTCCGGCAGCAGGGCGGCGGTGGCGTCGCCGTCGCCGATGTCCTCGGCCAGGGCGCGGCGCACGTCCTCCAGCACCACCGCTTCCGGGGGCGGGAGCAGGTCCGGCCGGCTCATGCCGGCGGGAAGTCGGCCACCTGGGCCGTGGCCAGGGCTTCCTCGACCAGCAGCACCGGGATGCCGTCCTCGATCCGGTAGACGTGGCGGCGGTCGCGGGTGACCAGGGCCTCGCGCAGCGGTTCGCGCTGCGGCGTGCCGTCGGCGCGGCTCACCTGGCCGGCGGCGATGGCGCGGTTGAGCGCTTCCAGCCCGCGCGACTCCAGCAGGGCCAGCGGCTGGCGGGTGTCGGGCGAACAGAGCAGGTCGAGCAGCTTGCGGTCCATGGCATTCGGTCGGGGAGCGGAGGCGGCTAGAATACGGCCTTGCCACCGAGGACGGCCATGCCAGCCCAGCCCAATCCGCCCGCGCCCACCGCCGCCGCGCCCCTGGTCGGCGTCGTGATGGGTTCCCGCTCCGACTGGGAGACGATGCAGCACGCCGTGCAGAAGCTCGAGGCCCTCGGGGTTCCGCACGAAGTCCGCGTCGTGTCCGCGCATCGCACCCCCGACGTGCTGTTCGAGTACGCCGCCAGCGCCCAGGCGCGCGGCCTGCGCGCGATCATCGCCGGCGCCGGCGGTGCGGCCCACCTGCCGGGCATGCTCGCCTCCAAGACCCCGGTGCCGGTGCTGGGCGTGCCGGTGCAGAGCCGCGCGCTCAACGGCCTGGATTCGCTGCTGTCGATCGTGCAGATGCCGGCCGGCATCCCGGTCGCGACCTTCGCCATCGGCAACGCCGGCGCCGCCAATGCCGGCCTGTTCGCCGCGGCGATGCTGGCCGCCGACCATCCGGACATCGCCCGCGCGCTGGAAGCTTTCCGCCAGCGCCAGACCGAGGACGTCATGGCCAATGACGACCCGCGGCAGTGAGTCGCCGCGCATGAGCCGTCGCCAACGCGTGGGGATCCTCGGGGGCGGGCAGCTGGCGCGGATGATGGCGCTGGCCGGCCTGCCGCTGGGGCTGCAGTTCAAGGTGCTGGACCCGGCCGCCGACGCCTGCGCCGGCGAGTGCGCGCCGCTGCTCAACGCCGCGTTCGACGATGCCGCCGCGCTGCAGGCGCTGGCCGGCGAGGTCGACGTGGTCACCTTCGATTTCGAGAACGTGCCGGCCGACAGTGCCCGTGCCCTGGCCGGCAAGGTGCCGGTGTTCCCGGCGCCGGATGCGCTGGCCGTGGCCCAGGACCGCCTGGCCGAGAAGACCCTGTTCCGCGAACTGGGCATCCCGGTGCCGGCGTTCGCCGCGGTCGACAGCCGCGAAGGGCTGGAGCGCGCGCTGGACGAGGTCGGCGTGCCGTGCATCCTCAAGACCCGCCGCCTGGGCTACGACGGCAAGGGCCAGTTCCGCATCCGCAGCCACGCCGACGCCGATGCCGCCTGGGAGGCGCTGGGCGCGCAGGCGGCGCGGGTAGGCTTGATCCTCGAGGCCTTCGTGCCGTTCGACGGCGAGGTCAGCGTGGTTGCCGTGCGCGGCCGCGACGGCGAATTCCGCGCCTGGCCGCTGACCGCCAACTGGCATGTCGACGGCGTGCTCTCGGCCAGCCTGGCGCCGGCGCCGGTGCCGGCCCGGGTGCAGGACACCGCGCTTCGCTACGCCCGCCTGCTGGCGGAGAAGCTGGGCTACGTCGGCGTGTTCGCGCTGGAGCTGTTCCGCCGCGGCGACCAGCTGCTGGCCAACGAAATGGCGCCGCGCGTGCACAACTCCGGGCACTGGACGATCGAGGGCGCGGAGACCTCGCAGTTCGAGAACCACCTGCGCGCCGTGCTGGGCCTGCCGCTGGGCAGCACCGCGATGCGCGGCCATGCCTGCATGCTCAACTGGATCGGCGCGATGCCGGACGCGGCCGGCGTGCTCGGCCAGGCCGGCGGCCACTGGCACGACTACGGCAAGGAGCCGCGCGCAGGGCGCAAGGTCGGCCATGCCACCTTCCGCGCCGACACGCCGCAGGCGCTGGCCGATGCGCTGGAGGCCGCCGGCGCGGCGCTGGAGCGGCAGGCGCAAGTCGTGCCGGTCGTGGCCCTGCTGCGCGGCTGAGCCGCGCCGTGGCCGGTCAGCGCAGGCGGCGGGCCACGGCCTCCCAGTCCACCACCTTCCAGAAGCCGGCCAGGTAGGCGGCGCGGTCGTCCTGGTGGTCCATCCACCAGGCGTGTTCCCACAGGTCGCAGGCCAGCAGCGGGGTGTCGCTGCCGGTGGCCGGGGTGCTGGCGCCGCGGGTGACCAGGATGCCGGGGCTGCCGTCGGGGCGCTGCACCAGCCAGGCCCAGCCGGGCCCGGGCTGGGCCAGGGCCATGCGCTCGAACTCGGCGCGGAAGCCGGCGAGGTTGCCGTAGCGGCGTGCCAGCAGGTCGGCCAGCGCGCCGCGCGGTTCGCCGCCGCCGCGTGGCGACATGCAGCTCCAGTAGAAAGCGTGGTTCCAGGCCTCGGCGGCGGCCTCCGCCAGCCGGCCCTGGGCCCGGCGCAGCAGCTCCGGCAGCGCCAGCGCCTCCAGCCCGGAGCCAGGCAGCAGGCGGTTGAGCGCCTCCACATGCTCGCGGTGCACGCCACGGTGCGCTTCCAGCGCGGCGACGGAAACATGGGGCTCCAGCGCGGTGCGCGCGTAGGGCAGGTCGGGCAACTCGAACGGCATCGGGGGACTTTCCGGGGGAGGCGCGGCGTCGGGGCGGCCGCGCAGGGATTACAATTGCAACTTCAGTGTAGCCGACGGCCGTCCAGGCCCGGCGTCAGGAGACTCGCAATGGCGGTGATGGATCGCATCCAGGCCGAGGTCGAGAGCCGGCCAATCGTGCTGTTCATGAAGGGCACTCCGGCGTTCCCGATGTGCGGGTACTCGGCCCGCGCGGTGCAGGCCCTGCAGGCCGCCGGGGCCAAGGACCTGCACACGGTCAACGTGCTGGAGGAGCCGGAGATCCGCGCCAACCTGCCGCGCTATTCCAACTGGCCGACCTTCCCGCAGCTGTTCCTGCACGGCGAGCTGATCGGCGGCTGCGACATCACCCTGGAGCTGCTGGAGTCCGGCGAGCTGCAGCGGATGGTCAGCGAAGCGCAGACGCAATGAGCCTGGTTGGTCTTCCCGTGGCGGCGCCAAGGCCGCTGGCAGGTCGTGTCGTGCTCGTGGCCGGTGCCCATGGCGGGCTGGGCAGCGTGGCTTCCCGTGCCTGCGCCGAAGCCGGCGCCACCGTGGTCCTGCTGGGCCGCAAGCTGCCGCGGCTCAACCGCGTGTACGACGCCGTCGCCGCGGCGGGCCCGGAGCCGCTGCTGTACCCGCTGGACCTGGAGGGCGCCACGCCGGACGACTACGCCGAGCTGGCCGGGCGCATCGAGGCCGAGCTGGGCCGGCTGGATGGCATCCTGCACTGCGCCGCCGAGTTCCGCGGCCTGACGCCGCTGGAACACCAGGACCCGGCCCAGTTCGCCCGCGCCATCCACGTCAACCTGACCGCGCCGTGGTGGCTGCTGCAGGCCTGCCTGCCGTTGCTGCGCCAGGCGCCGGACCCGGCGGTGGTGCTGGCGGTGGACGACCCGGCGCGGGTGGGGCAGGCGTACTGGGGCGGCTACGGCGTGGCCCAGCACGGGCTGCACGCACTGCTGCGCATGCTGGCCGCCGAGCTGGCCAACGACCCGGTGCGCGTCTGCGGCCTGCAGCCGGGGCCGATGCGCACCCCGTTGCGCGCCCGCGCCTACGCCGACGACCTGGCCGCCGACCTGCGCGATCCGCAGGCCTATGCCGAGCGCTGCGTCATGCTGCTCTCGGCCGCAGGCAAGGACTACCGCGGCCGGGTGCTGGCCGGGCTGGAGGGAGTGCCGGCATGACCATCATGTCCGCGGCCCTGCTGCTGTTCCTGATCCTGGATCCGCTGGGCAACGTCCCGGTGTTCCTCAGCGTGCTCAAGCCGCTGGCGCCGCAGCGCCAGCGCAAGGTGCTGGTGCGCGAGCTGCTGATCGCGCTGGCCGTGCTGATGCTGTTCCTGTGGTGCGGCAAGTACGCCCTGGAGCTGATGCACCTGCGCCAGGAGTCGGTCTCCATCGCCGGCGGCATCGTCCTGTTCCTGATCGGCATCCGCATGATCTTCCCGCGCCCGGAAGGGCTGATGGGCGAGATCCCGGACGGCGAGCCGTTCATCGTGCCGCTGGCGATCCCGCTGGTGGCCGGCCCCTCGGGCATGGCCGCGGTGATGCTGATGGGCAGCCGCGAGCCGGACCGGCTGTGGGAGTGGAGCCTGGCGCTGTTCCTGGCCTGGGCCGCGACCGCCGCGATCCTGCTGGCCTCGCCGTTCCTCTACCGGCTGCTCGGCCGGCGCGCGCTGACCGCGGTCGAGCGCCTGATGGGCATGCTGCTGGTGGCCATTTCGGTGCAGATGCTGCTGGACGGCGTGGCCGTCTACCTGGCCCAGGTGGCGGCCGCTTGATCGGTCGCCGGGCGGCGGTTTCGTCGCAAACCATGCTGCGGCGCAGTAAAAATTTGTAATGAAACCGTCACAGTACGCACCTACCATGTTAACCTAGTGTTAACCGCGCGCAGCGCCGCGCGCGGGGAAGCCATTGATCCTATTAGCCCTTGTTCGGGCTGAAACTTTTCCGCCACCTCCCGAGGCCTTTAGCCATGACCGATCACCGTCGACCCCGGATGTCCAAGCTCGCCCTTGGACTGGTCGCCGCCCTCGCTGTTGCTCCTGCGTTCGCCCAGAGCACTTCCTCTGGTGTCGCCGGTACTGTTACCTCCACCAGCGGCCAGCCGGTCGCCGGCGCCGAGGTGACGATCGTCCACGTCGAGTCCGGCACGGTCAGCCGCGCCACCACCGACGCCAACGGCCGCTACACCGCGCGCGGCCTCCGCCCGGGTGGCCCGTACACCGTCACCATCACTTCGGCCCAGGGCACCACGACCGAGGAAGGCGTGTACCTGGAGCTGAACAAGGTCGGCACCGTCAACGCCGCCCTGGGCAACGTGACCGAGATCGCCGCCGTGCAGGTCACCGGTTCGCGCCTGCTGGACACCTTCAACCCGGACAACAAGGGCGTCAGCACCTCCATCAGCGGCCGCCAGCTCGAGACCGCCGCCGCCGGCAACCGCTCGCTGGACGACTTCGCCCGCCTCGACCCGCGCCTGTCGGTCGACGCCGGCACCGGCGCCATCTCCGCCGCCGGCGTGAACAACCGCTTCAACGAGATCCAGGTCGATGGCATCTCCCAGGGCGACCCCTTCGGCCTGAACGCCAACGGCATGCCGTACACCGGCTCGCCGATCTCGATCGACACCATCGCCGCGTTCGACATCGCCGTCACCGACTACGACGTGGCCTTCAGCACCATCGGCGCGCAGATCAACGCGGTCACCAAGTCGGGCACCAACGAGCTGCACGGCTCGGCCTACTACGCGTTCAAGGATGCCGACAGCATGATCGGCAAGCGCGACGGCAAGCGCTACACCGGCTTCGACAAGGACAGCACCAAGGGCTTCACCCTGGGCGGCCCGATCGTCAAGGACAAGCTGTTCTTCTTCGTGTCGGCCGAGAAGCAGGAAGTGACCGCGATCGGCGGCACCGACTCCGACGGCCTGAGCACCGGCGCCGTGACCCAGCAGCAGGTCAACGACGTGATCGACGCCGCCACCCGCCTGGGCCTGTTCCCGGGCGCGTACATCGGCGCGATGGACCTGGAGAACGAGCGCTTCCTGGCCAAGCTGGACTGGAACATCAACGACTACCACCGCGCCAGCCTGACCTACCAGCGCACCGAGGAGGTCAAGCCGAACCCGTACAACCAGTCGGGCAACCGCGTGGTCCTGTCCAGCCACTGGTACAACTACGACAGCCTGACCGAGAACACCTCGCTGCAGCTGTTCAGCGACTGGTCCGAGAACTTCAGCACCGAAGCCAAGATCAGCTACCAGAAGTTCGACCAGGAGGCGGCCGCGTTCACCAACCAGCCGCACGTGGAGGTCTACACCGGCACCGCCACCAGCGGCCCGGCGATCTTCCTGGGCGAGGACAAGTACCGCCACGAGAACGCGATCTCGACCAAGAAGCTGACCGCCTCGCTGTTCGGCAACTGGTACCTGGGCGACCACGTCGTCAAGGGCGGCTTCGAGTACGTCGAGAACGACGTCTACAACATGTTCGGCCGCGACCTGCACGGCGTGTACCAGTTCACGCTGGCCAACTTCCTGGCCTGCGCCGACGGCAGCACCCCCTGCAACTACTCGCGCTACGACCTGCGCACCCCGGCCCCGGGCTACGGCCTGGAGGACGTCCCGGGCGCGGTGACCATCAGCACCTTCAGCCCGTTCGTGCAGGACACCTGGCAGGCCACCGACAAGCTGTCGCTGACCTACGGCGTCCGCGTCGACATCCCGAAGGAAGACCACGCCCCGCTGTACAACGCGGCCTTCGAGGAAGCCTTCGGCTACCGCAACAACCACCGCCTGGGTTCCAGGAACAAGGTCGTGCAGCCGCGCGTGGCCTTCAATTACCTGCTGAACGAGGAGCAGTTCATGCAGGTGCGCGGTGGCTTCGGCCTGTTCCAGACCAAGCCGCCGGCGGTGTGGCTGAACAACCCGTACCAGAACAACGGCCTGACCGTCTACGCGTACAACACCTCCAACCCGGCCACCGCCCCGTTCAGCCCGGATCCGTACAACCAGAACGTCCCGGGCAACGGCTCGGCGCCGCAGATGGCCGTCGACACGCTTGATCCGGACTTCAAGCTGCCGACCGCGTGGAAGGCCAACCTGGGCTTCGACGCCGCCCTGCCGTGGTGGGACCTGGTCGCCACCGTCGAGCTGCAGTGGATCAAGAACAAGGACGCGATCCTGTACCTGGCGCCGAACATCGGCACCCCGAACGGCACCCTGCCGGACGGCCGCGCCTCGTACTGGGTGAACGGCTTCACCACCAGCAGCTCGGCCAGCGGCAAGAACCACGGCAGCAACCGCGCGTTCACCACCAACTCGACCCTGCTGACCAACACCGACAAGGGCGGCTCGCGCGCCATCACCTTCGCCCTGGACAAGAAGTTCAGCGACGGCTGGTACGCCAACCTGAGCACGACCTTCACCAAGGCCGAGGAAGTGAACCCGGGCAACAGCTCGCAGGCCTCGTCGGGCTACAGCTACGTCGCCCGCGTGGACCACGAGAACGTGGTCTCCAGCACCGCCGACCGCACCATCGCCACCCAGGTCAAGCTGGCCGTGGGCTGGGAGCATGCGTTCTTCGGTGACTACAAGACCAGCATCACCGCGTTCTACAACGGCCACGACGGCATGCCGTACAGCTGGACCTACGGCACCGACGTGAACGGCGACGGCGACTCCAACTACGACCTGGCCTACATCCCGCTGCGCGAGAACGACCCGTACGTCAGCTACGGCAACGCCACCGCCGAGCAGATCGAGGCCTTCCACAAGTTCATCGACGGTGACCGCTACCTGTCCAAGCACCGCGGCGAGATCGCGGAGCGCAACGGCGCGCGGATGCCCTGGGTGAACCAGCTGGACGTGTCGATCCAGCAGGAGCTGCCGGGCTTCTTCAGGGAGCACAAGTCGATCGTCCGCCTGGACATCTACAACTTCCTGAACCTGCTCAACAAGGACTGGGGCGTGACCAACTACATCGACAACGGTTACAGCACCCGCCGCCTGGCCTACGTCAACGGCATCACCGACGACGGCAAGTACATCTACGGCCTGAACACCGCTTCGCTGGTGCCGTACGATGGCAAGGGCCTGCCGAGCCGCGCGGTGTCCCGCTGGGGCGCCATGCTGACCCTGAAGTACCAGTTCTGATGGCTGCTGCTTCAAGGTGACACGGAAACGGCCGGGGCAACCCGGCCGTTTCCTTTTGCGCGGTGGTGCGGCGCCCGGGGCTGCGCTAGAGTCGCCGACCGGTTTGCCACACTCGCAGGACCCCGATGAACGAGCCCGCCACCAGCACCCTCCCGGTCCAGGACGCCAGGATCTACCCGCGCGGCGGGCTGGACGTGCTGTCGCGGACCGAGGTGGCGCGGTTGCGCGACGCCTCCAGCGGCGGCATGCACGAGCTGCTGCGGCGCTGCGCCCTGGCGGTGCTGACCAGTGGTAGCGCCAGCGACGACCCGCGCGCCGCGCGCGACCTGTACCCGCACTTCGACATCCAGGTCACCCAGCAGGACCGCGGCGTCCGCATCGACCTGCAGAACGCGCCGGCGATGGCCTTCGTCGACGGCCAGATCATCCGCGGCGTGGCCGAACTGCTGTTCGCGGTGGTCCGCGACCTGGCCTGGACCGCGATCGAGCTGGGCCCGGAGTACGCGACCGAGCTGGAGAGCTCCGAGGGCATCACCGACGCCGTGTTCGGCCTGCTGCGCAACGCCCGCGTACTGCGCCCGGCCGAGCCCAACCTGGTGGTGTGCTGGGGCGGCCACTCGATCTCGCGCGACGAGTACCTGTACACCAAGCAGGTCGGCTACGAGCTGGGCCTGCGCGGCCTGGACATCTGCACCGGCTGCGGCCCGGGCGCGATGAAGGGCCCGATGAAGGGCGCCACCATCGCCCACGCCAAGCAGCGCAAGACCCACACCCGCTACATCGGCATCACCGAGCCGGGGATCATCGCCGCCGAGTCGCCGAACCCGATCGTCAACGAGCTGGTGATCATGCCGGACATCGAGAAGCGGCTCGAGGCGTTCGTGCGCATGGCCCACGGCATCATCGTGTTCCCCGGCGGCGTGGGTACGGCCGAGGAAATCCTGTACCTGCTGGGCATCCTGCTGCGCGAGGAGAACGCGCACGTGCCGTTCCCGCTGATCTTCACCGGCCCGACCATCGCCGCGCCGTACTTCGAGCAGATCGACCGCTTCATCCGCCTGACTCTGGGCGAGGCGGCCACCTCGCGCTACGAGATCGTGATCGGCGACGCGCCGGAGGTGGCGAAGAAGATGTTCGCCGGCATCCGCCAGGTGCGCGAGGCGCGCATCGCCCACAAGGACTCGTTCTACTTCAACTGGGGCCTGTCGATCCCGCTGGAGTTCCAGCGCCCGTTCGTGCCCACCCACGAGGCCATGGCCGCGCTGGATCTGCACCACGGGCGCCCGGCCTCGGCGCTGGCCGCGGACCTGCGCCGCGCCTTCTCCGGCATCGTCGCCGGCAACGTCAAGGAAGAGGGCATGCGCCGGATCGAGCAGCACGGCCCGTTCGAGATCCACGGCGCGCCGGACATGATGCAGGCCCTGGACGGGCTGCTGCGCGCCTTCGTCGAGCAGCGCCGGATGAAGATCGCCGGCGAGTACCGGCCCTGCTACCGCGTGGTGGCCTGAGCCGGGTCGTCTGCCCCGGGTCCGGGCGCGGGCAGGTACAGCACCGCCACGTGGCGGCCGCCGCTGGCGTGGGTCTCCACCCCGCCGCGGTCGCCGGTCAGCGCCTGCACCCGCGCGCGCACCGAGCTCAGCCCCACCTGGTGGCCGTGGGTGGCCGGCCCGGCCGCGGACGGCAGGCTGTTGCTGACCGTGACCCGCACGCCCGAACCGGTGGAGACCACCACGATCCGCACCTCGCCGCCGCGGGGCGAGCGCTCGATGCCGTGGCGGATCGCGTTCTCCACCAGCGGCTGCACCGACAGGGTCGGCACCGGCACCGCCGGCAGCACCGCCGGCACCTCCCACTTCACCTGCAGGCGCGGGCCGAAGCGCAGCTGCTCGATCTCCAGGTAGCGGCGGGCCAGCGCCAGTTCGTCCTCCAGCGGGATCGTCGGTGGCCCGGCCAGGGCGGCGCGGAACAGGTCGGACAGGTCCAGCAGTAGGCGTTCGGCCTCGCCCGGGCGCTCGCGCACCAGGGCCACGCCGGTGTTGAGGGTGTTGAACAGGAAGTGCGGCCGGATCCGCGCCTGCAACGCCTCCAGCTGCGCCTGCTTGGCCTGCACCGCCAGCTGGGTGGCGCGCCAATGGTGGTAGAACACGGCCAGGCCCAGCAGGCCCACGCACAGGGTCAGGCCGGCCATGCGCGGCAGGCTCCAGCCCGGCGGCACCGGACCAGGCACCACCAGCGCCACCAGCGCCTGGGCGATGGCGTGCACCAGCCAGCTGGACAGCACCAGCAGCAGCAGGGCGATCCCGGCCACGTGCAGCGGCCGCAGCCGGGCCAGCAGGCCACGCACCAGGTATAGCGCGGCCAAGGCCAGCAGCAGGGTCCACTGCACCATCAGGCAGGCCAGGCCGAAGTACACCCAGCGGTCGGTCAGCGGCGGCTGGGCGATGGCCAGCAGGGCGGCCACGCCCATGCCGGCGACCACCGCCCAGACGATCGCCGGGGCGCGCCATAGCGCGTCCAGCGGCGGATCGGGTTGCGGGGCAGGGTGGCCGGACGGTGCGGGCATGCGGGCATGATGCCTTGCCACGGGCGGCGGCGGGAGCCGCCGCTGGTTCCCGGGTTCGGGCCGCTCGTCGGTTGCGGCTAGAGGCTGCGGGCATGCTCCGCTAAGTTGCGTTTGCATCCAACTGGGGGAAATCGGGCATGCATCCTTCGCATGGGCCATTGGTCCGGCGGCGCGGAACCCGCTTGCGTGCGCGGCCGGGGGGCTTCTCGCTGATCGAACTGATGGTCACCCTGGCGGTGCTGGCCATCGTGGCCGCGCTGGCCGTGCCCAACTTCGCCGTGGTGATGAACGGCAACCGCCTGACCAGCCAGGCCAACGAGCTGGTGGCCGACCTCCAGCTGGCGCGCACCGAGGCGCTGCGCCGCAACCGCACCGTGCGCCTGTGCCGCAGCAGCGACGGCGCGACCTGTGCCACCGGCAACGGCGAATGGACCGGCTGGGTGGTGCAGGCCTCCGGCGCGACCCCGGAGCTGCTGCGCACGACCGCGGTCAAGAGCCAGCTGAAGATCAAGACCCCCAGCGGGGTCAACAGCGTGGACTTCCGTCCCGACGGCCTGGCCCGCAATTCCAGCGGCGGCCTGCTGTCGACCACCTTCACCGTGTGCATGCCGACCAACCGCCCGCGCGAGAACCTGCGCCGGGTGGAACTGGCCGGCGGCAGCCGCCTGAACGTGACTGCCGCGGCGCATACCACGCAGGGAGCCTGCCCATGATCCGGATCCAGACCGCCGCCGGCACGCGTGCCGGGCGCCGGCCGGGCCCGCGCTGGCGCCGCCAGGCGGGCGTGAGCCTGCTGGAGGTGATGATCTCGGTGCTGATCCTCGGGATCGGCCTGCTGGGCATCGCCGCGATGCAGGCCACCGCCCTGCGCAACGGCCAGAGCTCGCTGGAGCGCACCCAGGCGGTGATGCAGACCTACGCCATCCTCGACGTGCTGCGCGCCAACCGCACCAACGCCATCGCCGGCTACTACAACACCAGCGGCATGCAGTGCACCCCGGCCAACCCGGACGCCTCGCTGCCGGCCGGCCAGCAGTCCGCCCAGGGCGAGCTCAACGTCTGGCTGGTCGCGCTCAAGACCAGCATGGGCCAGGCCGGGGACACCACCACCTGCGCCAACGTCGCCTGCGCGGGCAATGCCGTCGGCGGCGGCACCTGCACCGTCACCATCCAGTGGGACGACAGCCGCGGCAGTACCGCCAACGCGAGCGGCCAGGCAAGCGAGACCGGCGAAGGCAGTTCCACCCGCCAGGTCGTCACGGTGAGCGCCCTATGAAACCCGTCAACCGCATCCCCCGCGGCGCCGCGCGCGCCCGCCAGGCCGGCGTGAGCCTGATCGAACTGATGATCGCCCTGGTGCTGGGCCTGCTGGTGGTCGGCGCGGCCATCGGCGTGTTCATCTCCAACAAGGCGACCTACCGCAGCACCCAGAACCTGGCGCGCATCCAGGAGAGCGCGCAGGTGGCGTTCGAGCTGCTCTCGCGCGACATCCGCGAGGCCGGCGCCAATCCCTGCGACGCCACCCTGGCGCCCGCCAACATCACCACCGCCGCCGCCACGGCCACCCCGGACGGCGCCGACTGGTACCTGGCCGTGGACTACCCGCTGTACGGCTTCGAGGACGGCGGCCCGACCCACGTCTCGGGCACGGACGTGATCCAGATCCTGCGCCCCGGCGACGACCTCCGCGGCCTGACCGCGGACCTGGCCTCCGGCGCCACCAGCGTGACCGTCGCCCCGGCGACCCCGCTGTTCAAGAGCGGCGACCCGGTGATGATCTGCGACATGCGCGTGCTGGCCGTGTTCCGCGCCAATGGCGACAGCACGGCCGGCGGCTCCCTCAGCTTCGCCTCCGGCGCCGGCACGAACTCGTGCGATTACTTCCCGATGCCGAACACCGGCACCTGCGCCGGCGCGGCCACCGCCTACGCCTTCCCCAAGTTCTCCTCGGTCATCTCCCTGCAGGGCGTGCGCTGGTTCCTGCGCGACCCCGACGGCAACCCCGACAACGGCTACTCCCTGTACCGCCAGGTCAACGGGGCCGCCGCCGAGGAAGTGGTGCAGGGCGTGGCCAACCTGCAGTTCCACTACCTGACCGATGCCGGGTACGTGAGCGCCTCCGTCCTGACCACCGCCGCCGACTGGCGCAACGTGCGCGCCGTGCGGATGACCCTGGTCCTGCGCGAAACCGAGCGCACGGGCACCGGTGGCCAGCACCTCACCCGCGTCGTCGAGAACGTCGTCGCCCTGCGGAACCGCGTGCTATGAAACAGCCCCTTGCCTTCCCCCCGCGCCAGCGCGGCGCTTCGCTGGTCGTCGTGCTCGTCCTGCTGCTGGTCATGACCCTGCTGGGCCTGGCGGTGCTGCGCGGCACCCTGCTGGAAGAGCGCATGAGCGCCAACATGTTCGACCGCAGCCTTGCCTTCCAGCAGGCCGAGTCGGCCCTGCGCGAGGCCGAGGACAAGGTCCGCAACGCGGTCCTGACCAACGGCAACGGCTGGGTGATCGGGGTCAAGTGCGGCAACGACCCGGCGCGCGGCGGCAGCAACGGCATCGAGGAGAGCAAGTGCGGCAGCATGCCCGCCACCACCTTCAGCGGCGGCACCACCTGCTCCGGCTCCAGCCTGACCTCCGACTGCTGGTTCAACGCCACCGACCACCTCGGCAGCGCCAACAAGTCCGCCGGCGCGCCGCAGTACTACGTCCAGTACCTGGGCCTGCGCGACAGCCACGACGAACTTGGCCTGGGTTCCAGTGCCGGCTCCACCCAGTACGGCGGTGGCGGCGGCGGCGTGGTCCAGGAGGCCATGTACCGGATCTTCGCGCGCAGCCACAACCCCGCCGGCAACAGCGACCGCGCGGTCGTGGTGCTGCAGGCCAACGTGGTGGCCAAGTGATGAACAAGACGAGCCAGCTGCGCGGCAGCGCAGGGAGTATCGCCATGAGGAAGCCCCACCCGTCCGCATCGCGGCCCCGCGACGGCCGCGCGAGCAAGGTCGCCGCCTTCGCCGTGGGCCTGTTCGCGGCCCTGTGCTCGGTCTCCGCCATCTCCGCCGTGCCCATCGACCACAAGCCGCTGACGGTCACCAACAGCGTGCCCGGGAACATGGTGCTGCTGCCGTCGGTGGAATGGCCCACGGTGGTGACCCATGCCAATGCTCCCGGTGTGCCCGAGAATGAGGCGAATTACTCGACGGGCACTGCGTACGCGGGCTACTTCAATCCCGAACTCTGCTACGCCTACCACTACGAGCAGACCGAGGCGAACCGCTATTTCTACCCGGTGGCCGCCGCCAACAACCGCAGCTGCAACGGGATTACTGGCGGCAACCCGGTACAGCGCCTGTGGAGCGGCAACTTCCTCAACTGGGCGGCGATGCAGGCGGTCGACACCTTCCGCATGGCGCTGACGGGTGGCTACCGCGTGCACCGGCCCGCCGACGGTACCCCGCCCACGGTCACGATCGTCGGGTCCAATGGCAGCACGGTGACCAAGTCCACCAGCGAGATGCCTAACGTTACCTACCTGGAGAAGGGCAACTCCGATCGCTTCGAAAACAGCTACACCCCGTTGCGCAGGCTCGGTGACAACACTCTGGTCGCGGGTGCAACGCCCGCACAGAGCTCTGGTTTCCGCGCCCGCATCGGTGGCCTGCGCAACCAGATGTGGTTCGGGCTCTCCACCACTATTTCGCTCGGAAATTCGCAATCCTGGGACGACCCGAGGGCCCTCGCGCTGCCGGTGACCAGCGGTATCCAGCCCGCGCCGGGCGATAGCAACGTGTCGGCGGTGCCGTACAACCCGTCCGTGCATTCGCTGTCCAACAACGCGACCAGCTGTCCCTCGGGCTACTGGTACAGCTCCGGAAAGGCCAGGTGCACGAGTTGGAACGGCGATCACGATCCGAACTTGTATGGCAACGACGCGGTGTACGCGGTCAGCATCCGGGTGAAGGTCTGCGATGGCGTATACGACACCCGCGCCATGTGCACTGCCTACGGCAGCAACTACAAGCCGGAAGGCCTGCTGCAGGCCAATGCCAAGAAGACCCGCTACAGCCTGTTCTCCTACCTGGCCCAGAGCGGCCAACAGCGCAACGGCGGCGTGATGCGCGCCCGGCAAAAGCTGATCGGGCCGGTCACCGCGGCCGAGCTCGCGGGTACCGAGAAGCCTTATCCCGATCGGACCGGCCGCATCGCTGGTATTGACAACCCGGAATGGGATCCCAACACCGGCGTCATCATCGACGACCCGGATACCAGCGATTCCAGCTCGACCAGTGCGCGAATCGGCACGTGCACCGGCAATGGAGCCGCGCCCGATGGCAGCGGCTGCCGCGTACGCTACAGCGGCGTCATCAACTACCTCAACCGGTTCGGCCAGATCCATACTGGCATGGCCACGTTGAAGGCCTATGACAACCTCAGCGAGATGTATTACACCGCGCTGCGCTACATGCGCGGCGTCGGCAATATCGCGGGATACAGCGCCCTCAACAGCGGTGCGACCACCAATTACCAGTACGCCGACGGCCTGCCGGTGATCGAGGACTGGTACGGCACCGGCGCCAATGCCGCCGTGACCCGCTGGACCGAGTCCGGCACTGTGGGCAGCAATGCCGATCCGATCCTGTACCGCTGCCAGGCCAATGTGTTCCTGGGCATCGGCGACACCGCCACCAACAACGAGGACGCCAACCACAGCGGCAACGGCGACATCGAGAACAACTTCGTGTCGACCTGGCTCGGCTACACCGAGGGCGATAACACCAGCCGCAACTACACCGCGGCCCTGGCATACTGGGCGCACGTCAGGGACATCCGTCCTGACGTTCCGAACATGGTGCTGAGCGTCAATCCGGACCGGAAGCGCGGCCAGTCGATCAGCACCTACTGGGTGGACGTGGTCGAGCTCAACGACCTCAAGAGCGCATCCACGAACCAGTACTACCTGGCGACCAAGTACGGCGGTTATACCATCCCCGAGGACTCGTACGACGCCGACGGCAACGCGCAGGTCCAGCAACGGACCTGGTTCGACAGCAACCGCAGCACCTGGACCACGGCAACCCAGAACGCCAGTACCCAGACGGGCCTGGGCGGCAGCGGCAACTTCCGTTTGCCGAACAACATGTACCTGGCGAACAACGGCGAGGCGATGATCCGCGGCCTTGAGGCGGCGTTCCGCAAGATCGCCGACGACATCAGCGGCTCCGGCGGCTCGTTTGCCAGCAACACCACCAAGCTTGAAGTCGGTTCGCGCACCTACCAGGCCAAGTACATCTCCAATGGCTGGGGTGGCCGGCTGACCGCGAGCGACGTCGACGTCACCACGGGCAACCTGACCGACCGCTGGGATGCCTCCGACTGGCTGGGCCAGGCGGTGGGCGACGTGAAGGTCAACCCGTCGGCGACCACGCTGGACTACACCCAGCGCAAGATCCTGTACAACAGCGGTGCCGGCGCGTCCGGGCTGTCCACCTTCATCAGCAACTGGAACGGCAATGTCCAGGCCAATCCGACTCTGGTGAAGCCGACTCCGTTCCAGAGCCTGACCGACAACCAGCTCAAGTACATCCTCGGCGACCGTACCCATGAGCGGCAGTCCACCGCCAACGGCAGCCAGCGGATCTTCCGCAACCGCCGCGGCATGTTGGGCGACATCATCAACTCGACTCCGGTTTACGTGGGGCGGCCGAACGCCAACCTGCACGCGAACGACCCGAGCTACGCCACCTTCGTGGCCAACAACGCCACCCGCAAGCCGGCGGTCTACGTGGGCGCGAACGACGGCATGCTGCATGCGTTCTGGGCGCCGGATTCGGGCAATACCAACGCCGGCAAGGAGCTGTTCGCGTTCATGCCCACCGAGGCCATGGACGTCCTGAAGCAGAGCGACCCGGCCAGCAACAAGTATCCGTACTGGGATCCGGAGTACGACCACGCCTACTCGGTGGACGGCGAGATCACCGTCGCCGACGTCAAGGACGGCAATACCTGGAGGACCGTGCTGGTCGGCACCATGGGGCGCGGTGGCAAGACCGTGTTTGCCTTGGACGTGACCAACCCGGATTCGCCGGTCCTGCTTTGGGAGAAGGATGCCAGTGACGGCGCGGTTGGCCCCCTGCTGGGCAACGCCCTGGGCCGGCCGATCATCGCCAAGGTGGCCGACGGCGACTGGCGCGTGTTCCTGGGCAACGGCCCCAACAGCACCCTCGACACTGCCGCGCTGATCATGCTCGACGCCATCACCGGGGCGGACAAGGGCTCGATCGACACCGGCGAAACCGGCAACAACGGGCTGTCCGCGGTCAACGTCTGGGACGACCACGGTTCGGTGATCCCGAGCAAGCCGGACGGCAACTTCGACACGGTCTACGCCGGCGACCTGCGCGGCAACCTGTGGAAGTTCGACCTTGAGAGCAACACCTTCGTCAAGCTGTTCGCCACCCAGGCCAACCAGCCGATCAGCGCCGCGCCGCTGGTCGCGCGCAACCCCTACCGTCCGCCGGAGACCTGGGTGTTCTTCGGCACCGGCCGCTACCTGAGCATGGCCGACACCAGCAGCGCCGCCAACGCGGCTGTGCAGAGCTGGTACGGCATCATCGACCGCGACGAGAAGGTGGCCCTGGCCACCCTGAGGAAGTCCAGCATCCAGTACGAGGACAGCAAGGGCCGCGTGATCGAGAAGGTGGCCGCCTCCGGCACCAACGGCTGGTACATCGACCTGCAGTCGCCGGCCGAGGCCGCCGGCACCGTGGCCCCGCGCGGCGAGCGCATGGTGGTGCCGAACTTCTTCCAGGGCATGGCCCTGATCGGCACCACGCGCTTCCCGGACTCGAACGACCCGTGCGCGCCCAGTGGCAAGGGCTTCACCATGGCGATCGACCCGTTCACCGGCGGCCGCCTCAACAGCGCGTTCTTCGACATCGACCGCTCGGGCACCGTGGGCGACAACGGCGACTACTACGGCGGCAACACCGACACCCCGTACTCGGGCGTGGCCTACGACAGCGGCCCGAACAACCCGATCTTCCTCGGCTCGTACATGTACACGAGCCTGGACGACGGCAGCTATTCGAAGATCATGACCAGCGGCTCGCAGGCGTTGGTGCGACGTGTCTCCTGGAGGGAACTGATCAATGGCAACTGACCGGAACCGCATGCGGGCCGCCGGAACGCGCCGGGCGCGGGGCTTCACCCTGATCGAGCTGATGATCGTGGTGGCGATCATCGCGGTGCTGGCCGCGATCGCCAACACCATGTACCAGGGCCACGTCGTGCGTGCCCGCCGCGCCGCCGCGGCCGCCTGCCTGCAGGAGCGCGCCCAGTTCCTGGAGCGCTACTACACGACCAACCTGAGCTACGCCAGCGCGCCCGACCCGGCGCAGTGCGGCCCGGACGTGGAGCCGTTCTACCAGGTGTCGCTCACCGGCGTGACCGCCAAGGCCTACACCCTGTCGGCCACCCCGACCAGCCGGCAGAAGGATCCCAAGTGCGGGACCCTGTCGATCAACGCCCAGGGCAAGCGCAGCGTCAGCGGCACCGCCGGCGTCGGCGAATGCTGGTGACCGGCCCCGGATGCGGCGTGCCCGAACCGCTGCATCCCCCGGCCCACGACCCGCAGCGGTAGCCACGGATGCCCATGCGAGGGGGGCGCAGCAATGCGGCCCCCTTCGTGCATCCGGTGGCCGGCTGCGGCGGCGGAAGCCCTGCCGGGTTAAGCCGGGGCGGCGCGGCGCGATGTGCGGGGGATGGCGGCAATGCCCGCAGGCCAGGGGTGTCCGCGCTCGGCGCGCCCGGTGGCGGCAGGCCGCGCGATTGATCCTGCGGCAAGCGGGGCCGCTGGGAGGAGGGGCGGGGTGCACGCACGGGCGCGCACGCAGAACGGCCTGGACTCACGGCCAGCAGCCGGGCGATCGCCACTTCCGCCGGTTTCCACAACAGCAAAAAGGGCCGCTTTCGCGGCCCTAAGTGCTTGAATACTGGCGCCCGAAGTTGGACTCGAACCAACGACCCCCTGATTAACAGTCAAGTGCTCTAACCGGCTGAGCTATTCGGGCGGGGGCGCGTATTGTAGACAGATGGTTTCCGGCGCGGCAAGGGGGTACGTGGCCGGAATTGCGCGCGCGGGCGCGCCGCGCCCGCCTCCGCGCGCCGGAAGCCTTGTGCCGCGCGGGCTGAGGCTAGCCCGGCGGCCCGCAGGGCGTATCCGCCGGGGCCTGCGTCCAGCGCGTGCGGCCGCTGTTGTTGACCACCACCTCCGCATGCAGGCGCTCGCCGCTGCAGATCCGGAAGGTGACGTTGGTCCCCGGCGCCAGGCCGTCCGGCTGGTAGCGCACCCGTACCCGGCCCTGGGTGGAGAAGACCCGGATCGAGCCGTGCACAGGGGCGTGCTCGTCGCGCAGCACGTCGTCCGGCACCCGCGGCTGCGGCAGGCGCGTCGGGTCACGGTACAGCAGCCAGCCCGTGCTCCAGTCCGTGCTTTCCGCGCAGCGGCCGCCGCCGCGGGTGGGGCATAGCGTGACCGGCGTCCGCGCGCTCACGGCGGCGTTGCGCGCCAGCGCCAGCTGGGTGGTCAGCGCGTGCATGGCGCCGGTCGCGCGCTGCCATTCCAGGAAGCGCTGCATGCCCGGGACGGCGAGCCCGGCAAGGATGGCCGCCACGGCCAGCGTGGTCATCAGTTCCACCAGGGTGAAGCCGGCTGGGGCGCCCGGCGCATCCTTGCGCATAAGCGGAAATCCATTTCGCCCGGGCGACCCAGCATGGCGCGGCCGCAGGTGGCGCGGAATCAGGCGTGGCCGGAATCCCGTGTAGGACTTTGGCTGGAGATCGCGGGCGGTGCCGCCACATGGGCGCAGGTCGCCATGGCGCCCCCGGAAGTGCACCGGCCGATCCAGGCCGAGCCGTCACTTGCCAGCCGGTGCCGCGCACCGGTCCCGGCGCATGGTCACGGGGGGCTGCGGTCACGCGGCGAAGCGGTGCGGCGCGCCCCGGCAGGCGTACCCCCTCCAGGGCGCGCGGCCGCCGGCGTCCTGCCGGCCGGCCCGCCGCGGCGTGGGCGTGACCACCGCCCACCTCGAACGGCTGGGCGCCACGGCCCGGGGAGGACGGGACGGCAGGCCGCGCGGGCAGGGGCGCGGCGCCGTGCCTGCAGCACACTTCGTGGCCGCGCCACTGCGTTCCACGCGCCGCGGACAACCGCGCTCCTATACTGGATGGTCTTCCGAGGACGCTGCCTGGCGCATGAGCGAACGATTCGAACTGGTCTCCCCGTACGCCCCGGCGGGCGACCAGCCGTATGCCATCGAAAAGCTGGTCGAAGGCTTCGAGGCCGGCCTGGCGAAGCAGGTGCTGCTGGGCGTCACCGGCTCGGGCAAGACCTACACCATCGCCAACGTGGTCCAGCAGGTGCAGAAGCCGACCCTGGTGATGGCCCACAACAAGACCCTGGCCGCGCAGCTGTACGGCGAGTTCAAGGCGTTCTTCCCGAACAACGCGGTCGAGTACTTCGTCAGCTACTACGACTACTACCAGCCCGAGGCCTACGTCCCCTCGACCGACACCTTCATCGAGAAGGACAGCTCGATCAACGACCACATCGAGCAGATGCGCCTGGCCGCGACCAAGGCGCTGCTGTCGCGGCGCGACGTGCTGGTGGTGGCCACGGTCTCGGCGATCTACGGCCTGGGCGCGCCGGAGGACTACCTGTCGCTGCGCCTGATCCTGTCGCGCGGCGAGCGCATCGACCAGCGCGAGCTGCTGCGCCACCTGACCCAGCTGCAGTACACCCGCAACGAGTACGAGCTGCAGCGCGGCACCTTCCGCGTGCGCGGCGAGGTGGTGGACGTGCACCCGGCCGAAAGCGACGCCGAGGCGGTGCGCATCGAGCTGTTCGACGGCGAGATCGAGAACATCTCCCTGTTCGACCCGCTCACCGGCGAGATCCTGCGCCGCATCCCGCGCTACACCATCTACCCGAAGACCCACTACGCGACCACCCGCGAGCGGGTGCTCAACGCGATCGAGACCATCAAGCTCGAGCTGAAGGAGCGGCTGGAGCAGCTGTACGCGCAGAACAAGCTGGTCGAGGCCCAGCGCCTGGCCCAGCGCACCCAGTTCGACCTGGAGATGATGGCCGAGGTCGGCTACTGCTCGGGCATCGAGAACTACTCCCGGCACCTGACCGGCAAGGCGCCTGGCGAGCCGCCGCCGACCCTGTTCGACTACCTGCCGGCCGACGCGCTGCTGGTGGTGGACGAGTCGCACGTGACCATCCCGCAGATCGGCGCCATGTACAAGGGCGACCGCTCGCGCAAGGAAACCCTGGTGGAGTTCGGCTTCCGCCTGCCCTCGGCGCTGGACAACCGCCCGCTGAAGTTCGAGGAGTGGGAGGCGCGTGCGCCGCGCTCGATCTACGTCTCGGCCACGCCTGGCCCGTACGAGATGCGCGAGGCCGGCGACCAGGTGGTCGAACTGGTGGTGCGCCCGACCGGCCTGGTCGACCCGCAGGTGGAGATCCGCCCGGTCGCCACCCAGGTCGACGACCTGATGGGCGAGATCAACAAGTGCGTGGCCATGGGCGACCGCGTGCTGGTCACCACCCTGACCAAGCGCATGGCCGAGAACCTCACCGACTACCTGGCCGAGCACGATATCAAGGTGCGCTACCTGCACTCGGACGTGGACACGGTCGAGCGCGTGGAGATCATCCGCGACCTGCGCCTGGGCAAGTTCGACGTGCTGGTGGGCATCAACCTGCTGCGCGAGGGCCTGGACATGCCCGAGGTCTCGCTGGTGGCGATCCTCGACGCGGACAAGGAGGGTTTCCTGCGTTCGTCCGGCTCGCTGATCCAGACCATTGGCCGCGCCGCGCGCAACCTGCGCGGCAGGGCGATCCTGTATGCGGACACCATCACCCGCTCGATGCAGGCGGCGATCGACGAGACCAACCGCCGCCGCGAGAAGCAGGAGCAGTACAACGCCGAGCACGGCATCGTCCCGCGCCAGGTGGTGCGCCAGATCATGGACGTCATGGAGGGCGCGCGCCCCGAGCCCGGCGAGGCCAAGTCCAAGGGCAAGGGCCGCGGCAAGGCGCGCCAGGTGGCCGAGCCGGCCACCGACTACTCCACCCTGGACCCGGCCAAGGCCCTGGCCAGGATCAACGAGCTGGAGCAGCGCATGTACCAGCACGCCCGCGACCTGGAGTTCGAGGACGCCGCGCGCCTGCGCGACGAGATCCGCAAGCTCAAGGAAGCGGCCCTGGCCGGCTGAGGCCCGCCCCCTGTTGTGGATTCGGCCCGGGGCAGGGTAGAATGCGCGCCCCTGCAGACGGCGACGCCGTCCGGCAGCGGCAAACGGGCGGTTAGCTCAGCGGTAGAGCACTACCTTGACATGGTAGGGGTCACAGGTTCGAACCCTGTACCGCCCACCACCTCCAGGCAGGTGGAAAAAATGCCTTGGCCCGAAAGCCCCGCCCGCCGCGGGGCTTTTTCGTATCCGCGGCCGGCACCACGCCACGCGCACGCGGCTCAGCGGGCGAGGGCGTCCAGCAGCCACGCCAGCCTGCGCAGCTGCACCGGCTGCACGCGGAGACTCCGGGTGTGCGGATCGCCTCCGGCGTGGCGATATCCCGGGCGCTTCGCTACCCCCGGCTACGCCCGCTGGCCCGGGCCGCTCACCTGTCGGCCGCGCCTTCCACCACCCGCACCTCGAACACCCACGGCGTGCGCTTCCCGCCATGGGCGACGAACTCCACCCGCGTCCCATCGCCGCGCAGCGCGGCCGCTGTCCCGGCAGGCAGCGTGAACTCCTCGACCACCAGGTCGTCCTTGCCCTTGCCGTCGAGCACGATGCTGCCGAGCTTGCGGCCGTCGACCAGCACGTCCATGCCGGCATTCCACTGGCCGCCGAACACCGTCAGCTGCAGGGTCGGTGGGGTGCTTTCGGGAACCGGACGGCGGGCTCGCAGCAAGTAGGAGAAGCGGTCGCCGGCATCGCGCCAGGGCCGGCCGAGCATGTTCCCGGTCCTGCTGTCGCGGCCCTGGTAGGCGTGGTCGACCTCGGGCTGCTGTTCGCCGGGCTGGACCTGGTCCAGGGTGCGGGCTTCCAGGGCCTGGCGCTGGCGTTCGGCCGCCTCGATCGCGGCGACCACGGCCGGATACCGTTCCGGGGTGGTGGTGCGCCAGTAGGCCATGTAGCGGGCGTCGTGGACGCGGTACAGCGGCTCCAGGCGCAGGCCGCGGAACGACATCGGCCGCACCAGGGCGTCGGCGCTGAACACCAGCGGCTGCCCCGGCACCGGGCGGATGCCCGCGGCCAGCGCCTCGCGCTCGCCCACCAGCATCGGCGCCTGGTCCAGCGGCAGGTAGGGGCCGGGGGCGATATGGCTGCCGCGGCCGTCGTCGGCGATCAGGCCTTCCAGATCCTCCCCGCCGGTGCGCGCGGCCAGCATCAGCGGGCCGTGCATCACCGCCACCCAGTCCGAGCCGTCGGGCAGGGCCTCGATGCGGGTGGCCATGGGCAGCTCGACCTCGATGCGGTCGCCGTCCTGCCACCGCCGCTCGATCCGCGCATGGGACGAGGGCCTGGATTCCACCGGCCAGGACCGGCCATTGATCCTCACCCGCAGCGGGCCCGCCAGCCAGTGCGGATGGCGCAACTCCAGGGCGAAGCTGTGCGGCGTATCCAGCGCCAGTTCCAGCACGCTGCGCGGCTCCTCGGGGAAGCGCGTGCGCTGGCGCAGCACCAGGCCGGATTCGGCCCAGCGCAGTTCCGAGTCCAGGTACAGGTTCACCCGCAGCACATCGGCATCGTAGGAGTACACGAAGGCACCGTGGCGGCCGTGGTTCTCCATGCCGCTGCCCACGCAGCACCAGAAGCACTGCTGCGGCTGCGAATACACGCGGTAGTGCCGCGGCCGGATCGGGGTGAAGTACACCAGCCCGCCGTGGTCGGGATGCTGGGTGGAGAGGATGTGGTTGAACAGTACCCGTTCGTAGAAATCCGCATGCCGCGGGTCCGGGCGCAGCCGCTCCAGCAGCAGGGTCAGGCGCAGCATGTTGTAGCTGTTGCAGGTCTCCGGGCCCTCGCGCGAGGCCACCATGCCGCTGAAGTCGCCGGCCGGGTTGAAGTGCTCGCGCACGCTGTTGCCGCCAAAGGCGATGCTCCGGTGCAGCGCCACCCGCTCCCAGAAGAACTGCGCCGCCTCGATCCAGGCCGCGTCGCCGTCCAGCTCGCCGATGCGGGCGAAGCCGATCACCTTGGGGATCTGGGTGTTGGCGTGCAGCCCGTCCAGCCGGTCCTCGCGCCGCAGCAGGGGCTCGAGGATGGCGCGGTGCGAGAAGCGCCGCGCCAGCGCCAGGTAGCGGCGTTCGCCGGTGATGGCATAGACGTCGGCCAGCACCTCGTTCATGCCGCCATGCTCGGTATCGAGCACGCGCTGCAGCTGGTCGTCGTCGAGGTTGGCCACCAGCGCCCCGGCCCAGTCGGCGAAGCGCACCAGCACCTCGCGCGCCTGCCCGTTGCCGGCCAGCACCCAGGCATCGCGCAGCCCGGCGAAGGTCTTGTGCAGGTTGTAGAACGGCACCCAGGCGCCTTCCAGCGCGAACGACTCGGCCTGGAAATCGCCGCTGGCGATGCGCTCCCACAGCACGCGGCCGTTGGGCACGCCGCCGACGTAGCCGTCGCCGTTGGCGGTCTGGACCTCGGCCAGGGCCGCGACCATGTAGTCCAGCCGCCGGCGCATCTCCGCGCTGCCCTGCGCGGCCTGCTGCGCCAGCGCCGAGAGGTAATGGCCGGCGGTATGGCCATCCAGGCCCATGGATTCCCAGTTCGGGTACCTGGACGCGGGCGAGGGCAGGCCGGCCTCGAGCCGGAATGGTGCCAGCAGCCGGTCCATGTCCAGCGCGGCCAGATAGCGCAGGTTGAGCGCGCTGGAGCGGGCGAACAGGCCTTCGCCCAGGCGCACGTCGGACAGCGGGAAGAAGCGCACCGGCCCGCGCTGCCAGGGCAGCGGCGGCGGCAGGGCCAACGCCGGCAGCAGGGGCAGGCTGGCCGCGGCGCCGCCCAGGGCGGCGACGAAGCCGCGCCGGCTCAGGCGCGGGCCGGGCGCGGCCATGGCGGCGTCTGCCAGGAGAAAAAGACCCCGTCGCAAGGGGAAACCGCCGGGGTGGCGGTGGCGGCGGGGCTTCCGGAAGGGAGGAACACACCGCGCGGCATGGCGGCGCTCAGTGCGAGTCGCGGGCGACGGTGTCGCCACTGCCGCCGACCAGGAAGTCCAGGTCGGCACCCAGGTGCGCCTGCTGCACGTGGTCCACGTACAGCCTGGCCCAGCCACGGGCCGGTGGCGGCGGCGGGGTCCACTCGGCGCGGCGGCGCTCCAGCTCGGCCGCGTCCACGTCCAGGTGCAGGCGGCGGGCCTCCACGTCCAGCTCGATGAAATCGCCCTCGCGCACCAGCGCCAGCGGGCCGCCGGCGGCGGCTTCCGGCGAGACGTGCAGCACCACCGTGCCGTAGGCGGTGCCGCTCATGCGCGCATCGGAGATGCGCACGATGTCGGTGATGCCACGGCGCAGCAGCTTGGGCGGCAGCGGCATGTTGCCGACCTCGGCCATGCCCGGGTAGCCGCGCGGACCGCAGTTCTTCAGCACCATCACGCAGGTCTCGTCGATGTCCAGCGCTTCGTCGTCGATCCGCGCCTTGAAGTCCTCGATGTCCTCGAACACCACCGCGCGGCCGCGGTGCCTCAGCAGGTGCGGCGAGGCGGCCGAGGGCTTGATCACCGCGCCGTCCGGGGCCAGGTTGCCGCGCAGCACGGCGATGCCGGCCTCGGCGCGCAGCGGCTGGTCGAGCGGGCGGATCACCTCGCGGTTCCAGCACGGCGCGTCGGCGATGTTCTCGCCGAGGGTGCGGCCGTTGACCGTCAGTGCGTCCAGGTCCAGGTACTGCGCGATCTCGCGCAGCACCGCCGGCAGGCCGCCGGCGTAGTAGAAGTCCTCCATCAGGTACTCGCCCGACGGCTTGAGGTTGACCAGGCAGGGCAGGCGCGAGCCGATCTCGTCCCAGTCCTCCAGGCTCAGTTCCACGCCCAGGCGGCCGGCCAGGGCCAGCAGGTGGATCACCGCGTTGGTCGAGCCGCCGATCGCGGCGTTGGCGCGGATCGCGTTGGCGAAGGCCTTGCGCGTGAGGATCCTCGACATGCGCAGGTCCTCGCGCACCATCTCCACGATGCGGCGGCCGGAAAGGTGGGCCAGGCGGAAGCGGCGCGAGTCGACGGCCGGGATTGCCGCGTTCTCCGGCAGCGACATGCCCAGTGCCTCCACCATCGAGGCCATGGTCGAGGCCGTGCCCATGGTCATGCAGCTGCCCCTGGAGCGCTGCATGCAGGCCTCGGCCTCGTTGAACTCGGCCTGGGTCAGGGTGCCGGCGCGGACCATCTCCGACATCTCGATCACCCCGGTGCCCGAGCCCACCGGCTTGCCGCGCCAGTTGCCCGACAGCGAGGGGCCGCCGGACACGCCGATGGTCGGCAGGTCCACGCTGGCCGCGCCCATCAGCAGCGAGGGCGTGGTCTTGTCGCAGCCCATCAGCAGCACCACGCCATCGATCGGGTTGGCGCGGATGGATTCCTCCACGTCCATCGAGGCGAGGTTGCGGAACAGCATGGCCGTGGGCCGCACCTGGGTCTCGCCCAGGGACATCACCGGGAACTCCAGCGGGAAGCCACCGGCCTCGTACACCCCGCGCTTGACGTGCTCGGCCAGCTCGCGGAAGGAGCTGTTGCAGGGCGTCAGCTCCGACCAGGTGTTGCAGATGCCGATCACCGGGCGGCCGTCGAACATGTCGTGTGGCAGGCCCAGGCCCTTGAGCCAGCTGCGGTAGTAGAAGCCCTGCTTGCCCTCGCGGCCGAACCACTGCTGGCTGCGTAAGGGCTTTTTGCTGGAGTCGCTCATGCGCTCGGGATCCCTGCCCAGGAGGAGAGGGCGGGCAGGCGGGGAGGGACTCCCGCGCGGCCCACCTGTTGCGCACGGATGCTACCGGGCCGGGACATGCCCGAAAAATAACAATTCCGCCGGTTGGGATATGAGGATTGCAATGCGGAATGGTCCGCGCCTGGGCTAGCCCGGCTGGGCCGGATCCTCGCGTGGTATCCCCTGCCGGAACGGGGTCGCGGGTGGTGCACGGCGGATGCGCCGCGCCGGCGCGCGGAATACCCTCGCCCATGCGGGCAGGATCCCGGGGCATATCCATTCCTTCCGTCCCGCATCGCGGGACGCCAACAGGGAGCGCATGCATGGCGGCAGCAAGGAAGCAGGGCACGGGTGGCGCGGCGCGGCGGGAGCAAGACGACACGCCGGGCGTGGACGCGCTGGTCGCGCGGCTCTCGCATCCGCTGGCGCCGCTGCTGCAGCGGATCCGGGCGGCCATCCTCGCGGCCGATCCGGCGATCGGCGAGGGCATCAAGTGGAACTCGCCGAGCTTCCACCGCCATGGCTGGTTCGCCACGATCAACTGCCGGCGCCCGGACCTGCTGCAGGTGGTGTTCCACTGCGGCGCGAAGGTGCAGGCCGGCAGCACGGTGCGCGAGGCGGTGGACGACCCGCGCGGGCTGCTGGCCTGGCCTTCGGTCGACCGGGCGCTGGTGGCGTTCGCCAGCGAGGCGGACTTCGCCACGGCCGAGGAGGACTTCCGCCGGATCGTGGCGCAGTGGGCGGCGTACGCGGGATAGGGTGGGTCGCGGCGGCGTGGTCCGCAGGCGCGCCTCGCGCGCCGGCAGGGAAAGGTGCACGCTGGTCCGGCTTTCCACGCTGGAGGTGCGCCATGGATTCCGACCTGGATGGCATGAGCCGCGAGCAGCTGGTCGCGGAGGTGGTGAGGCTGCGCAACGCGATCCGCGCCCATCGCGACAGCTCCGGGCATGCGCTGTGCTGGTACCACCCGGACCTTTGGGGCCTGTTGCCGGAGCAGTCCACCGCCAGGCCGGTGGTGCCGGAGTGGCCCGTGTTCCTGCGCGGCTGCATCCGCTACCGGCAGTCGCTGGACGAGCAGCTGGCGGACGCGCCGCGTTCGTCCGTGGAGTATCCGGGCGACGGGGGCTGACTGCCGCGGGTGGAGCCGATTGCAGCCGTCCTGTTCCCGCGCCCTGCAGTGGCCGGGCACGGACGGCGGTTGTCTACAATGCCGGCGACCCGTCGCGCCCTGCCGGAGGCGTGGGCCATGTCCTGCGGCCCAAGCCGCCGGAGCGCGCAGGAATAGCGTTGCTGCCATGGAGTAATCGATGACTGCCTATGCTGTTGCGGTAATACGCGAGACCCGGTTCTGCGACGAGATCAAGGAATACCTGCAACGCATCGACGACACGCTGGCTCCTTTCTCCGGCAAGTACCGCGTGCATGGAGGTCCCTACCAGCCGCTCGAGGGGTCATGGTCGGGGGACCTGGTCATCATCGAGTTCCCCTCCATGGAACTGGCCAGGAGCTGGTACGAGTCGGAGGCGTACCAGGCCATCCGTCCCTTGCGCACCAAGAACACGGAGGGGGATGTCCTCCTGGTCCAGGGCGTGCCGGAGGGGCACAGGGGCGTGGATCTCCTTGGGTAAGGCCGGGGCCGCCCTGGTGGCAATGCGCAGCTTCCTGGCGGCGGACGTGCTGACCCTGTTGGCGGCCGCGGCAGCCGTGCTGTTCACCTTCCCGCAGGACCCGCGGGCGTGGCAGGCGGCCACCTGGACCTTGGTGGGCGGGCTGGTGGTGTTGTCGGTGCTGGTCGTCTCCGGCGGCATCCGGATGGCCCGGAATCGCGCGGCGAGGGACTGGCGGAGTATCGTGGCCTTCGCGATCGGCCTGGCATGCCTTGCGCCGTTCGCCGCTGCACTGCTGCTGGCGTAGGCCCCGCGCGATCCGGCGAGGGCCGCATCGGCCGGGGCGGTGGAGCCTTCCGCAAGCCTGCACGCCGGAGGAGGCAGGATGGAAAAGCCGGGCAAGCCGACGACCGTCGAGGGGTACATCGCCGCGGCCGCGCCGGGGAATGCGCAGGCGCGGCTGCGCGAGATGCGCCAGTGCCTGCGCGAGGCGGCACCGCAGGCACGGGAGTCGCTGAAGTGGGGCAAGCCGGCTTTCAGCCTTGGCACCGTGCTTTACGTCTATTCGGTCCACAAGCGGCACGTCAGCTTGCACCCTGCGGTCGGCGCGGTGGCGCACTTCGCCGCCGAGCTGGGCGGCTACGCGACGTCCGGCAACACCATCCAGTTCCCGCTCGATGCGCCGCTGCCGCTGGACTTGATCCGCCGCATGGCCGGATTCCGGGTGCGCGAGGTGGTGGAGTACGGGGGGGGATGGAAATAGGCCCCGGTACCGGCGTTGACAGGCAAGTCGTGGCTGCCTTCATCGTCGACGACATCCAGGCCGAGTACGAGCGCCTGCTGGCCGCCGGCGTGCGCTTCACCCAGCCGCCGGTGGCGATGGGCCCGGTGACCATCGCCGTGCTCGACGACACCTGCGGCAACCTGGTCCAGCTGCTGCGGAAGAACACCTGGCCGTAGCCCGGAACAGCGAAACGCTTCCGGTTTCCGGCGTTGCGGTACCCGGATGCGGCCGGGTACCTGCGATCCCGGGGCGCGACGAGGCCAGGGCCGTCGCCACCGGCCCGCCATCCTGGAGCGCGTCTCCCGAACCTCTCGCGATGGCGGGAAGCAAGAAGAAGGGCGCCTTGCGGCGCCCTTCGCGGGTCACGCGTTGACGGCGGATCTCACTCCAGCCGGAGCACCACCACCGACTTGGCCGGCAGTTCGACCTTGAGGGTGTTGCCGTTGAGGCTGGCGCCATTGAAGGCGGCGGGCTTCACCACCTCGGGGCGGTCGAAGGTGTTGTGCGCGGTGATCGCGTCGGCGGTCAGCACGCGGCCGCTGACGGCGCGGGCCTGCAGGCCGCTGACGCTGGCGGAAATGCTCGCCGGCCGGTTGGGGTCGAGGTTGCTGAGGGCCACGTACACGTGCCCGTCCTTCGCGCGCACCGCCGAGCCGTGCACGCCGGGGATGGCGCTGTTGCCGTGGCGGTACTGCGGCGCCTTCAGCTCCAGCGGCAGGTAGGTCGCGTCCTGCCAGGGCTTGTACATCTCGAAGACGTGGTAGGTGGGCGTGAGCACCATCTTCCCGCCCTCGGTGAGGATCATCGCCTGCAGCACGTTCACCATCTGCGCGATGTTGCCCATCTTCACCCGGCGCGCGTGCTTGCTCATCGCGTCGAAGTGGATCGCGGCCACCAGGGCGTCGCGCAGGGTGTTCTGCTGCTGCAGGAAGCCCGGGTTGGTGCCGGGGTAGGCCTCGTACCAGGTGCCCCACTCGTCGAGGTACAGGGCGACCTTGTTCTCCGGGTCGTACTTGTCCATCACCTCGATGTGCCTGCGCAGCAGCTCGTCGACCTTCAGCGCGCTTTCCAGGGTCTGGAACCAGGCGGCCTCGTCGAACTCGAAGCTGGAGGCGCGCGGCGGCCAGCCGCCGGGCACGGTGTAGTAATGCACCGACAAGGCATCCATGTGCTTGCCGGCGATCTTCATCATCACCTCGGTCCAGTTGTAGTCGTCGCTGTTGGCGCCGGCGGCGACCTTGGTGACCTGCTGCCCGGCCGGGACCTTGACGAAGGTCTGGAACTGGCGGTGCAGGTTGGCGGCGTGCTCCGGGGTCATGTTGCCGCCGCAGCCCCACAGCTCGTTGCCGATGCCGAAGAAGGGCACCTTCCACGGCTTGTCGCGGCCGTTGGCGCGGCGCTCCTCGGCCAGCGAGGAGCCCTTCTCGTAGGTCATGTACTCGACCCACTCGGCCATCTCGCGCGGCGAGCCGCTGCCGGTGTTGCCGGAGACGTAGGCGTCGGTGCCCAGCAGCTCGGCGAAGTCCATGAACTCATGGGTGCCGAAGCTGTTGGGTTCTTCCACGCCACCCCAGTGGGTGTTGATCTTGACCCGCCGCTTCTCGCGCGGGCCGATGCCGTCGCGCCAGTAGTACTCGTCGGCGAAGCAGCCGCCGGGCCAGCGCACCACCGGCACCTGCAGCTGCTTCAGCGCGGCCAGCACGTCGTTGCGGTAGCCGCGGGTGTTGGGGATCTCCGAGTCCTCGCCGACCCAGATGCCGCCGTAGATGCCGTAGCCCAGGTGCTCGGCGAACTGGCCGAAGATGTAGCGGCTGACGGTCTCGCCGGGCTGGTCGGCGCGCAGGGTGGCGCTGGCCTGGACCGGCGCCTGCGCGCTGGCGGTGCCTGCGAACAGCAGCGCGGTGGCCAGCGCCAGCCGGGACAACGGGTTGTTGAGCATCGTCTTGCCTCGCTTTCTCGGTGGACGGTTGGGTTGGACGCGCACCGGGACGGCGAGGCTGCGGGCAGCCGCGACGGATCGGCACGACGTCCGGGCGATGCGCCCGGCGCCGGTGGCGGCGGGCGCAGGCCGGTCGAGCATAGTCAGGGCCCCGATAACCTGCCAATTACTTTGTCGGGCGCAGCCATACCCGTTCGCGTATCCCGCGCCAGGCCCCCTGGAGGGGCAAGGGGTATTCCTTTTCGCGCGGTTGGCATGCCCGGGGCGGGATTGGTCGACGCCCGGTGCGGTCGCTATCCTGCCCGCCGCCGGCAGCGGCCGGCGCGGACTGGGAAGGCGGATGGCGCACAGGCGGCCCTTTGGCGAACTGGACGACGGCAGGGCCGTGCACGCGCACGTGCTGGGCGATGGCAACGGGCTGCGCGCCGAGGTGCTGGACCTGGGCGGGATCCTGGCGCGGCTGGAATTCCCCAGTGAGCGCGGCCCGGTGGCGCTGGTGCTGGGGCTGCCGGACGCGCGTGCGTACTTCGCCGATCCGGCCTACCTGGGCATCGTGGTCGGGCGCTTCGGCAACCGCATTGGCGGCGCCGCGTTCACGGTCGATGGCCAGGCCTGCCGGGTCAGCGCCAACGAGGGACGCAACCACTTGCACGGCGGGCACCTGGGCTTTGGCCGGCGGCTTTGGCGGGTCGCCGCGCACGATCCCGGCCGGCTGGAGCTGCGCTACCACTCGCCGGACGGCGAGGAGGGCTATCCGGGCAACCTCGACATGCGCGCGGTCTACAGCCTCCACGGCGCGCGCCTGCGCCTGGAGCTGGAAGCGGAGTGCGACGCGCCCACGCCGTTCAATCCCACCCACCATCCGTACTGGAACCTGGCCGGCGATCCGGCGGTGCCGGCCGCGGCGCAGTGGCTGCAGGCGCCAACCCGCGGCTTCCTGCCGGTGGACGGCGAGCTGATCCCGCTCGGCCAGGTGGCCGCGGCCGCCGGCACGCCGTTCGATTTCCGTGCCGCGCGCACGCTCGAGGCCGCGGCCGCCAGTGGCCATCCGCAGCTGGAGGTGGCCGGCGGTTACGACCACTGCCTGGTGCTGGAGGAGGGTGCGACCACCTGCGCCACGCTCTACTCGCCGCACAGCGGCATCGCCCTGCGCATCGACTGCGACGCGCCGGCACTGCAGCTGTACGACGGCCACGGCCTGGACCGGCAGCATCCGGGGCTCGGCCGCGGCCTGTGCCTGGAGCCGCAGGGCTATCCCGACGCGCCGAACCGGCCGCAGTTCCCGGACGCGATCCTGCGCCCGGGCACGCGTTTCCGGCGCGTGATCGAATACCGCTTCGCCAACGCCGGGCGCGGCTGCGCCTGGGACGCGGTGGAAGCAGCGCTGGCGCAGGCTTGAGCCGCGCCACGCACCCGAACGCATGCGCGGCCCTGCCGCGCGCCACAGCCATGGAGGACACGCCCGTGCCAAGCATCAACCTCGCCATCGTCGGTGTCGGCAAGATCGTGCGCGACCAGCACCTGCCCGCGGTCGCGGCCAATGCCGACTACCGCCTGGTGGCCGCGGCCAGCCGCAACGGCCGGGTGGACGGGATCGCCAACTTCGGCTCGATCGAGGAAATGCTGGCGGCGGTTCCGGAGATCGACGCGGTCTCGCTGTGCATGCCGCCGCAGTACCGCTACGCGGCCGCGGTGAAGGCGCTGGAGGCGGGCAAGCACGTGTTCCTGGAGAAGCCGCCGGGGGCCACGCTGTCGGAGGTGGAGGACCTGGCGGCGCAGGCGCGCGCCAAGGGCGTGACCCTGTTTGCCAGCTGGCACTCGCGGCACGCGCCGGCGGTGGAGGCGGCGCGCGCGTTCCTGGCCGGCACCACGGTGCGCTCGATGCGGGTGACCTGGAAGGAGGACGTGCGCCACTGGCACCCGGGCCAGGCCTGGATCTGGGAGGCCGGCGGCCTGGGCGTGTTCGACCCGGGCATCAATGCGCTGTCGATCGTCACCCGGATCCTGCCGCGGCCGGTATTCGCCACCGAGGCGACGCTGGAGTTCCCGCAGAACCGCGCCGCGCCGATCGCCGCCAGCATCCGCTTCAGCGATACCCAGGGCCTGGACCTGCGCGCCGAGTTCGACTGGCGCCAGACCGGGCCGCAGAGCTGGGACATCGAGGCGGAGACCGGGGCGGGGACCATGCTGCTGTCGCATGGCGGCGCGCGGTTGGCGGTCAATGGCCAGGTGGTCCATGCCGAGCCGGAGCAGGAGTACCCGGAGCTGTACCGCCACTTCGCCAGGCTGGTCCGTGCCGGCGAATCGGACGTGGACCTGGCGCCGCTGCGCCACGTGGCCGATGCCTTCATGCTTGGCCGGCGCGTGGTGGTCGAGCCGTTCCACGATTGAGTCGTTCCCGCACCCGGGCGCGGCCTCCGGCCCTGTACGGGCTACGCAGCGGTGCCGTAGACCTCGGCCGCGGTTTCCTGCAGCGCCTGCAGCACCGTGCGCGCGCCGGGCGAGAGCAGCCAGTCGGTGCGGGTGATGATGCCGAAGGAGTCCATGTGGCAGGACAGCTCCACCGGCAGGATCTTGACCATGCCGTAGGCGGCGTAATGCCGCGCCACGTCCACCGGGACCACGGCCAGGTAGTCGCTTTCCTGCAGCATCTTGGTGATGAACACCAGGGCGGTGGTCGCCAGCACGTGCTGCGGCGGCTGCAGTCCGGCGCTGCGGAACATCAGCTCGAAGCGGTGGCGCAGCACGCTGCCTTCCGGCGGCACGATCCAGCTGGCCTGGGCCAGGCCGGCCAGGTCCAGGCGCTTCCTCCCGAGGATCGGGTGGCCGGGGCGCACGATCGCGCAGATCTCCTCCTCGGCCAGGGCCTGGTACTGCAGGTGGGTCTTGTCGTGCTGCTCGAACAGGCGCGCGACCAGGAAGTCCAGGCGGTTCTGTTGCAGCCGCTCCAGCAGCACGTCCGAGCTTTCCACCAGCAGCGACACCCGCAGGTCCGGGGCGGTGCGCGCCACCCGTGCCAGCGCGGTGGGCAGCAGGCTCATCGCCGGCCCGGCGATCGCGCCGATCGCCACGCTGCCGGCCCAGCCGCCCCTGAGCGCCTCGATCTCCGCGCCGGCCTCGCCCAGGCTGGCCAGGGCGATGCGGGCGTGGCGGATCATGGTCTCGCCGTACCAGGTCGGGCGCATCCCGCGCGGCAGCCGCTCGAACAGCGCCACCCCCAGCATGTCCTCCAGGTCCTTCAGCAGCTTGGAGGCGGCCGGCTGCGACATGGCCAGGGTTTCGGCCGCGCGGTGGATGTTGCCTTCCTCGTCGATCGCGATCAGCAGCATCAGCTGCCGGGTCTTGAGGCGGGCGCGGACGAACCACGGCACGTTCTGCGGCACGTATGACACTCCAGTCGATACGAATGTTCATATATGTTATGCACGAATTTGCATTGGATGCATATTCGTCCAGCCGGCAGAATCGGCCGAGGCATGCGCGGTGGCTTCCGTCTCTCCCGGAAGCGGCATGCCTTCCCATCCCATGACGAGGGCGGCCGATGCGACTGATCCAGCTGCGGGACGATGGCGGTGACATCCGCGTCGGCGTGATCGAGGGCGAGGTGGTGCGCCTGCTGGACGGCGTCGACTCGACCTGGGCGCTGGCCAATGCCGCCATCGCCGCCGGCCGCAGCCTGGACGACGAGGCCGCCACCCGCGCCGGGGCCACCACGCTCGCCTACGCGCCGCTGCTGCGCGAGGGGCGGGTGCTGGGCCCGCTGCACCATCCCGATCCGGCGCATTGCCTGGTCACCGGCACCGGCCTGACCCACCTGGGCAGCGCCGCCGCGCGCGACGCCATGCACCAGAAGCTGCAGCAGCAGGCCGAGGAAGGCACGCTGACCGACTCCATGCGCATGTTCCAGTGGGGCGTGGAGGGTGGCATGCCGGCCCCGGGCACGGCGGGCGCGCAGCCGGAGTGGTTCTACAAGGGCGACGGCCAGATCGTGGTGCCGCCGGGCGCGCCGCTGCGCTCGCCGGACTTCGCCCTGGACGGTGGCGAGGAGCCGGAGCTGGTGGGGCTGTACGTGATCGGCCCGGATGGCACCCCGCACCGGCTGGGCTATGCCCTGGGCAACGAGTTCTCCGACCACGTCACCGAACGCCAGAACTACCTGTACCTGGCCCATTCCAAGCTGCGCACCTGCGCGGTTGGCCCGGAACTGCGCACCGGCCCGCTGCCGGCGGACCTGCGCGGCACCAGCCGCCTGCGCCGCGACGGCGCGGTGGTGTGGGAGAAGCCCTTCCTCACCGGCGAGGCCAACATGTGCCACTCGCTGGAGAACCTGGAGTACCACCACTTCAAGTACGCCGCGCACCGGCGCCCGGGCGACGTGCACCTGCACTTCTTCGGCACCGCCACCCTGAGCTTCGCCGACGGCGTGCGCGCGCAGCCGGGCGACGTGTTCGAGATCGAGATCGCAGAACTGGGCGCGCCGCTGGCCAACCCGCTGCAGGTGGTGCCGGCCGGCTTCGCCCCCGGCGGCGTGCGCGCGCTGTGAGCGCGGCCGGCAACAGGAGCAGTACGTGAACGAACCGCGTTATTCCAGCTACATCGCCGGCCAGTGGGTGGAAGGCGGGGGCAGCCACGTCGACGAGAACCCGGCCAACCTCGACGCCCCGGTCGGCCACTACGGCGTGCTCGATGCCGCCGCGGTCGGCCAGGCGGTGGACGCGGCGGCCGCGGCGCTGCCGGCCTGGTCGCTGGCCACCCCGCAGCAGCGCGCCGAGGTGCTGGACTTCGTCGGCAGCGAGATCCTCGCCCGCAAGGAGGAACTGGGCCGGCTGCTGGCGCGCGAGGAGGGCAAGACCCTGGCCGAGAGCATCGGCGAGGCCGCCCGTGCCGGACAGATCTTCAAGTTCTTCGCCGGCGAGGCGCTGCGCATCCCCGGCGAGAAGCTGGCCTCCATCCGCCCGGGCGTGGACGTGGAGGTCACCCGCGAGCCGGTGGGCGTGGTCGGCATCATCGCGCCATGGAATTTCCCGCTGGCGATCCCGGCCTGGAAGATCGCCCCGGCGCTGGCGTTCGGCAACACCGTGGTGTTCAAGCCGGCCGAGATCGTGCCCGGCTGCGCCTGGGCCCTGGCGGAGATCCTGTCGCGTGCCGGCCTGCCGGAGGGCGTGTTCAACATGGTCCTGGGCAGCGGCCGCACCGTGGGCCAGGCCCTGGTCGCGCACCCGAAGCTGGACGCGCTGACCTTCACCGGCTCGGTGCCCACCGGCCGCGCCCTGCTGGAGCAGGCGGCCGGGCGGGCACTGAAGGTGCAGATGGAGATGGGCGGCAAGAACCCGCTGGTGGTGCTGGCCGACGCCGACCTGGACCAGGCGGTGGAATGCGCGGTCAACGGCGCGTTCTTCTCCACCGGGCAGCGCTGCACCGCCTCCAGCCGGCTGATCGTCGAGGCGGCGGTGTACGACCGGTTCGTGGTGAAGATGCAGGCGCGCATGGCCCAGCTGCGGGTCGGCGATCCGCTGGACCCGCAGGTGCACATCGGCCCGGTCGCCAGCCAGGCGCAGCTGGACACCGACCTGGGCTACATCCGCGCCGGGCACGAGGACGGGGCCGAGCTGCTGGCCGGCGGTGGTCGGGTGGATTGTCCCACTCGCGGCCACTTCCTGGCGCCGACCCTGTTCGCCGCGCGCGCCAGCGACCGCATCTCGCGCGAGGAGATCTTCGGCCCGGTGGCCGCGCTGCTGCGCGCGGCCGACTACGAGCACGCCCTGGCCCTGGCCAACGACACCGAGTTCGGACTGTGCGCGGGCATCTGCACCACCTCGCTCCGGCACGCCACCCATTTCAAGCGGCACGCCCAGGCGGGCATGGTGATGGTCAACCTCCCTACCGCCGGGGTCGATCCGCACGTACCCTTCGGGGGACGGAAGGCTTCCAGTTACGGACCGCGCGAGCAGGGGCGCTACGCGGTGGAGTTCTACACCACGGTCAAGACCGCCTATACATCGGCCTGAGGGCCAACCGCGGCCGCGCGCGCTGGAGGGCGCGCACGGCCAGCCGCGGCGAGGGTCGCGGCACGCGGCACAACAACGAATCGATCGGGAGGGAGCGATGAGGAAGTTCGTGTTCGGGATGCTGGCGCTGGGCGCCATGGCGCTGGCCGGCTGTTCCGGCGGCGGCGAGGGCAGCGGCGGCGAAGGCGGCGAGGGCAAGCCGATCACCGTCGGCTTCAGCCAGGTCGGCGCCGAGAGCGAGTGGCGCACCGCCAACACCCGCTCGGTGAAGGAGGCGCTGGCCGCGCCCGAGTTCCGCCTGCGCTTCTCCGACGCCCAGCAGAAGCAGGAAAACCAGATCAAGGCGATCCGCTCGTTCATCGCCCAGCGCGTGGACGTGATCGCGTTCTCGCCGGTGGTCGAGTCCGGCTGGGAGACGGTGCTGCGCGAGGCCAAGGCCGCCGGCATCCCGGTGGTGCTGACCGACCGCGCGGTGGACGTGTCCGACGACTCGCTGTACGTGACCCTGATCGGCTCGGACTTCGTCGAGGAAGGCCGCCGGGCCGCGCGCTGGCTGATCGAGGACAGCAAGGACAAGGAAGGGCCGATCCGCGTGGTCGAGCTGCAGGGCACCGTGGGTTCGGCCCCGGCCAACGACCGCATGCGCGGCTTCAAGGAAGTGATCGCCACCGATCCGCGCTTCCAGATCGTGCGCTCGCAGAGCGGCGACTTCACCCGCGCCAAGGGCAAGGAAGTGATGGAGGCCTTCCTCAAGGCCGAGGGTGGCCGCATCGACGTGCTGTTCGCGCACAACGACGACATGGCCATCGGCGCGATCCAGGCGATCGAGGAGGCCGGGCTGAAGCCGGGCCAGGACATCCGCATCGTCTCCATCGACGGCGTGCGCGGCGCGTTCGAGGCGATGAAGGCCGGCAAGCTCAACGCCACCGTGGAGTGCAACCCGCTGCTGGGCCCGCAGCTGGCGCAGCTGATCCGCGACGTGCACGCCGGGCGGCAGGTGCCCAAGCGCGTGGTGGTGGAGGAGGGCGTGTACACCATGGACCAGGCCGCCGCCGAACTGCCCAACCGGAAGTACTGATGGCGCCGGCGCAAGGGCACGCGCAGGGCGATGGCGGCCGCGGCGGGAGCGCGGCCGCGCCGGTCGTGCTGCAGGCCTCGGGCCTGCGCAAGCGCTTCGGCGCCACCCTGGCGCTGGACGACGCCGGGCTGGTGCTGCGTGCCGGCGAGATCCACGCGCTGATGGGCCAGAACGGCGCCGGCAAGTCCACCCTGATCAAGCTGGTCACCGGGGTCGAGCGTCCCGACGCCGGCCGCATCGAGCTGGACGGCCGCGAGGTCGCCCCGGGCACGCCGCTGGAAGCGCAGTCGCTGGGCATCAGCACGGTCTACCAGGAAGTGAACCTGTGCCCGAACCTGTCGGTGGCCGAGAACCTGTTCGCCGGGCGCTACCCGAAGCGGCGCTGGAGCGGCCTGATCGACTGGCCGAAGGTGCGCGCCGGCGCGCGCGAACTGCTGGCGCACCTGGGCCTGGACATCGACGTGGACCGCAGCCTGGGCAGCTACCCGGTGGCGGTGCAGCAGATGGTGGCCATCGCCCGCGCGCTGGGCGTGCAGGCGAAGGTGCTGGTGCTGGACGAGCCCACCTCCAGCCTGGACGAGGACGAGGTGCAGGCGCTGTTCGCGGTGATGCGCCGGCTGCGCGACCGCGGCATGGCGATCCTGTTCGTCACCCATTTCCTGGACCAGGTGTATGCGGTCTCCGACCGCATCACCGTGCTGCGCAACGGCACCCTGGTGGGCGAATACGCCGCATCGGAGCTGCCGCAGGGCGCGCTGGTGGCGGCCATGGTCGGGCGCGAGGTGGCGCTGGCCGGGGGGCGCGAGCCGGGGGAAAGCGTTGCGGCGGGCGAGGTGGTGGCCGAGGCGCGCGGCCTGGCCCGGCGCGGCGCGCTGCATCCGGTGGACCTGCAGCTGCGCGCCGGCGAGGTGCTGGGCCTGGGCGGGCTGCTGGGTTCCGGCCGCACCGAACTGGCGCGGCTGCTGTTCGGCCTCGATCGCGCCGACGCGGGCGAATTGCGCATCGGCGGCCAGGCGGTGCAGCTGCGGCATCCGGCCGAGGCGGTGGCGCGCGGGCTGGCGCTGTGCCCGGAGGAACGCAAGACCGAAGGCATCGTCGCCGGGCTGTCGGTGCGCGAGAACATCGTGCTGGCGCTGCAGGCGCGGCGCGGCTGGTGGCGCGCGCTGCCGCAGGCCAGGCAGGAGGAGATGGCGCGCGAATTCGTGCGCCTGCTCGGGATCAAGACCGCCGACATCGAGACGCCGGTGGGCGCGCTGTCCGGCGGCAACCAGCAGAAGGTGGTGCTGGCGCGCTGGCTGGCCACGCAGCCCTCGCTGCTGATCCTTGACGAACCGACCCGCGGCATCGACATCGCCGCCAAGCAGGAGATCATGGCCGAGGTGGTGAAACTGGCGCGGCAGGGCATGGCGGTGCTGTTCATTTCCGCCGAGATCGAGGAGCTGACCCGGCTCAGCGACCGCATCGCGGTGCTGCGCGAGCGGCGCAAGGCCGGCGAGCTGGACGGCGGCAGCGATGGCAGCCGGGTCCTGGACCTGATCGCGGGGCACGCATGAGCGAGGAACAGGCTCCCCTGGTGCAACCGGCACAGCCGCGGCCGCAGTCCGCGCGGCCGGGCCTGCGCGAGCGCCTGATGGCGCATCCGCTGCTGTGGCCGGCGCTGGCCCTGGTCCTGCTGCTGCTGGGCAACGCGCTGTTCAACCCCGGTTTCCTGGCGCTGCAGTGGCGCGACGGGCACCTGTACGGAAACCTCGTCGACATCGCCAACCGGGCGGCTCCACTTGCGCTGGTTTCGCTGGGCATGACCCTGGTGATCGCGGTGCGTGGCCTGGACATCTCGGTGGGCGCGGTGCTGGCGATCAGCGCCACGGTCGCGGCCTGGACCATCGCCCGCATGCAGGCCGGCGGCAGCGGGGGCCTGGCACCGCTGTTCGGCGCGATCGCCGCGGCGCTGGCGGTGGCCGCGCTGTGCGGGCTGTGGAATGGCGTGCTGGTGGTCAGGGTCGGGATGCAGCCGATCATCGCCACCCTGATCCTGATGGTGGCCGGGCGCGGGGTGGCCCAGCTGATCGGCGATGGGCAGATCCTCACCATCTACTACGCGCCCTACGCCTTCCTCGGCAACGGCTTCCTGTTCGGCCTGCCGTTCTCGCTGTTCGTGCTGGCGGCGGTGTTCGTGGGCCTGAAGCTGCTGCTGGACCGCACCGCGCTGGGGCTGTTCGTGCGCGCCATCGGCCACAACCCGGCCGCGGCCCACGTGGCCGGCATCCGCGCCCGCGCCATCGCCCTGTCGCTGTACGTGTTCTGCAGCTTCAGCGCCGGCCTGGCCGGGCTGCTGGTCAGCTCCAACGTGGCCAGCGCCGATGCCAACAACGCCGGCCAGCTGCTGGAGCTGGACGCGATCCTGGCCGTGGCCCTGGGCGGCAGCGCCCTGTCCGGTGGCCGCTTCAGCTTGGGCGGCAGCCTGCTGGGCGCGCTGATCATCCAGACCCTGACCACCACCATCTACGCCATCGGCGTGCCGCCGCAGGTCAACCTGGTGGTCAAGGCGCTGCTGGTGACCGCGGTGCTGCTGCTGCAGTCGCCGCAGTTCCGGGCCAAGGCCAGGACGCTGTTCAGCCGCAGGGAGGCACGCGCATGAGCATCGCGATGCGCGCCCCGGGGGCCGGCAACCTGCTGCGCCGGCTGCGCGAGCCCGGCCTGCTGTCGCTGGCGGTGACCCTGGCCCTGTTCGTGGCCATGTCCGCCGCCGGCGGCATCCTCTACGAAGGCTTCCTGTCGCCGCAGGTGTTCCTGAACCTGCTGATCGACAACGCCTTCCTGCTGATCGTCGCGGTCGGCATGACCTTCGTGATCCTCACCGGCGGCATCGACCTGTCGGTGGGCGCGGTGGTGGCCTTCACGACGGTGTTGCTGGCCAGCCTGGTGGAGAAACACGGCTGGCATCCGCTGGCGGCAATCCCGCTGGTGCTGCTGATCGGCACCGGCTTTGGCGCGCTGATGGGCGTGCTGATCGAACGCTACCGGCTGCAGCCGTTCGTGGTGACCCTGGCCGGCATGTTCCTGGCGCGCGGCGCGGCGACCCTGGTCAGCGTGGATTCGATTGGCATCAACCATGCCTTCCACGTGGCCGTGGCCAGCACCCGGGTGCCGCTGGGCGGCGGTGCCTCGCTCTCGGTGGCGGCGCTGGTGGCGCTGGCGGTGGTGGCGGCCGGTGTGGTGCTGGCCGGTTCCACCCGCTTCGGGCGCACGGTGTACGCCATTGGCGGCAGCGCGCAGTCGGCGGAGCTGATGGGCCTGCCGGTGGACGCGACCCTGATCAAGGTCTACGCCCTCAGCGGCTTCTGCTCGGCGCTGGCCGGCGTGGTCTACACGTTCTACATGCTCAGCGGCTACAGCCTGCACGGCATGGGCCTGGAGCTGGATGCGATCGCCGCGGTGGTGATCGGCGGCACCCTGCTCGCGGGCGGTAGCGGCTACGTGCTGGGTTCGCTGTTCGGGGTGCTGGTGCTGGGCCTGATCCAGACCCTGATCGTGTTCGACGGCACCCTCAGCTCGTGGTGGACGCGCATTGCCATCGGCGTGCTGCTGCTGGCGTTCTGCCTGTTGCAGCGCCTGCTGGCGCGGGGCGGTCAAGCGAGTGGAGGCGGTCATGGCTGACAAGTGGCTCCGTGCGCGCGCCGCGCGCGTGCTGGCGGCACTGGCATTGGCGGGCGCCTGGCTGCCGCTGCAGGCGGCCACGCCGGCGCTGGGCGAGGTCGCAAGTCCGGACGGCAGGCTGCGCGTGGAGATGGCGCTGGACGAGGCCGGCCGCCCCACCTGGCGGCTGCTGCGCGAAGGCCGCGAGGTGATCGCGCCGTCGCCGCTGGGCATGGTGGGCGAGGGCGTGGACCTGTCGCGCGGGCTGGCCTTCGCCGGTGCCGATCCGGTGCAGGCGGTGGCCGACGACTACGAGCTGCTGTCCGGCAAGCGCCGCCACAACCATTACCGCGCCAACCGCCGCGTGTTCCGCTGGGAGGATGGGCGGGGCCACGAGCTGGCCGTGGCCTGGCAGCTGTCCAACGATGGCGCCGCGTTCCGCTACGAGCTGCAGCGCCCGGTACCGGGGCTGGATACCTGGAAGCGCGATGCGGCCACGTTCCGCCTGCCGGCCGATGCCCATGCCTGGCTGCAGCCGCTGGCCGAGCCCAAGACCGGCTTCGGCCGCACCAATCCCTCCTACGAGGAGTACTACCTGCAGGACGTTGCGGTGGGCACGCCTTCGCCGCTGGGGCATGGCTGGGTGTTCCCGGCGCTGTTCCGCAGCGGGCAGGACTGGATCCTGCTCAGCGAGGGCAGCCTGCGCCGCGGCGATGCCGGCAGCCGCCTGCTCGATGGCGCGGTTCCGGGCGAGTACCTGCTCGGCTTCCCCGACGCACGCGAAGCCCTGCCGGGCGGGGCGGCGTTGCCGTGGATCGAGGGGTTCCCGTGGCGTTCGCCGTGGCGCATCGTCGCGGTGGGCGACCTGGCCACCGTGGCCGATTCCACCCTCGGCACCGACCTGGCCGACCCGCCGGCGGTGGCCGCGCCCTCGGTGCCGGGCAAGGCCTCGTGGAGCTGGCCGCTGCTGGGCGACGACCACACCGTGTTCGAGGTGCAGAAGCAGTTCGTCGACTACGCCGCGCGCATGGGCTGGCGCTACACCCTTGTGGACGCGCTGTGGGACGTGCAGATCGGCGAGGCGAAGATGCGCGAGCTGGTGGACTACGCGCGCGGCAAGGGCGTGTCGGTGCTGGTCTGGTACAACTCGGCCGGCGACTGGAACGAGGCGCCGCAGACCCCGCGCAGCCGCCTGCTGGACCATGCCAGCCGGGTGCGCGAGTTCGACAAGCTCAAGGCCATGGGCGTGGCCGGGCTGAAGGTGGATTTCTTCGGCGGCGACGGCTCGTCGATGATCGCCTACTACCTGGACCTGCTGGCCGACTCGGCTCCGTACGGCTTCCAGATGAACTTCCACGGCTCGACCCTGCCGCGCGGCTGGCAGCGCACCTGGCCGCACCTGCAGACCATGGAAGCGGTGCGCGGGCTGGAGTTCGCCACCTTCGAGCAGGCCAATGCCGACCGCGTGCCGGTGCACGCGGCGACCCTGCCGTTCACCCGCAACGTGTTCGACCCGATGGACTTCACCCCGCTGGCCATGGTCAAGCTCAACGACCGCGTCCAGCGCCGCACCAGCGCGGCGTTCGAGCTGGCGCAGTCGGTGCTGTTCGTCTCCGGCATCCAGCACTACGCCGAGACCGCCGAGGGCATGGCGCAGGTGCCGGAGTACGTGCGCCACTTCCTTGCCGGCCTGCCGGAGGCATGGGACGACAGCCGCTTCATCGATGGCTACCCGGGCCGGTACGCGGTGTTCGTGCGCGAAGGCGGCGGGCGCCGCTACGTGGCCGGGATCAATGCCGGGCCGGGACCGCGCAGGATCGTGTTGGACGCCGGCACGCTGGGCGGTGGCGTGCTGCGCGGCCAGCTGCTCACCGATGGCGGCGACGCGCCGGGCTTCGCGGAACGGCAGGTGGAGCTGGCGCCCGGCCGGCCGCTGGAACTGGAGCTGCCGGCCGCCGGCGGCTTCGTGCTGCAGCTGGATTGATGCGACGGCGCCCAGGGCGCGCCGCGCGGGGAGGCAAGTGATGGTGTTCGCGCGACCATTCGGGCTGGCGTGCCTGCTGATGTTGCTGCTGGCGGGCGGCGTGTCCGCGGTCGCTGCGCCAGCCAGCTGGACCGCCGACAACGGCAACGGCACCTACACCAACCCGATCTTCTACGACGAGTTCTCCGACCCGGACCTGGTCCGGGTGGACGACTGGTTCTACATGACCGGCACCACCATGCACGCGGTGCCTGGCCTGCCGCTGCTGCGCTCGCGCGACCTGGTGAACTGGGAATTCGTCTCGTACGCGCTCACGGAGTTCCCGCCCGGACCCGAGTACCGGCTGGAGGACGGCAAGGACCTGTACGGCCAGGGCATCTGGGCGCCGGTGCTGCGTTACCACGATGGCCGCTTCCATGTCTTCGCCAACATCAACGAGCGCGGCCTGCACGTGTTCACCGCCAGCGACCCGGCGGGGCCGTGGGACCACACGGTGATCGACCGCAACCTGCATGACCTGTCGGTGCTGTTCGACGACGACGGCCGGGTGTGGGCGGTGTTCAACTACAACGAGGTGCGGCTGGTGGAGCTCAAGCCGGACCTGTCCGGCGTGGTCGAGGGCAGCGAGCGGGTCATCATCCCGGCCGGCAATGGCATGGGCGAGGGCCACCACTTCTACAAGATCGACGGGCGCTACTACATCATCAGCGCCAACTACGCCCCGGTCGGGCGCATGCAGGCCGCGCGCGCCGACCGCCTCGACGGTCCATGGGAGACGGTGGCGATCAGCGCCAGCGAGAGCATGGGCTTCCAGCGCGGCTGGTGGGAGGACAGCGTGGGCCAGCGCTCGCCGGTTCCGGCCGACGGCGCGTCGTTCTCTTCGCACAAGCCCGCGGACAACGCGCTGGGCGCCGTGCCGCTGCACCAGGGCGGCATCGTGCAGGCGCCGGACGGCAGGTGGTGGGGCTTCTCGATGATGGACCTCAAGTCCGTCGGCCGCACCACCTTCCTGTCGCCGGTCACCTGGCACGATGGCTGGCCGTACTTCGGCCTGCCGGGCAACCTGGGGCGCACGCCGCGTACCTGGACCAAGCCTGTGGTGGACCCACGCATCCGGCCGCATGCGCCGTACGTGCGCAGCGACGCCTTCTCCGCGGCGCGGCTGCAGCCGGTGTGGCAGTGGAACCACCAGCCGCTGGACGGCAAGTGGTCGCTGCGCGAGCGCCCGGGCCACCTGCGCCTGCACGCGCTGCCGGCCGAAGGCTTCCTGCATGCGCGCAACAGCCTGACCCAGCGCGTGGTGGGCCCGGAGGCCACGGCCACCGTGGTGCTGGATGCATCCGGGTTGCAGCCGGGCGACGTGGCCGGGCTGGGCCTGCTGAACATGCCGGCGGCGTGGCTGGCGGTGGTGCAGGAGGACGGACGCCGCGTGCTGCGTTGGTATTCGCAGGCGCAGGACCGCCGGGTCGAGGTGCCACTGCCCCGGGCCCGCGTGCACCTGCGCGTGCGCGGCGACCACGACGAGGACCTGGCCTGGTTCTCCTGGAGTGCGGACGGGCGCCGCTTCCACGACATCGGCGAGCCGGTGCGGCTGCCGTACCAGCTCAAGACCTTCCAGGGCTCGCGCTACGCGCTGTTCGCGTACAACAGCGCCGGGCGCGAAGGCGGATATGCGGACTTCGACCGTTTCGACCTGCACGAGCCGCTGGCCGACCGCTCGCGCAACATCCCGCTGGGCAAGGTGGTGAGGCTGGAGAACCTGGGCGATGGCAGCGTGGCCGCAGTCCATCCGCTGGGCGTGGTGCAACCGGTGGCGGCCGACGACGGGAGGGCGCGGTCGCCGTCTGCCCGTTTCCGCGTGCATGACCGCGGCAATGGCCAGGTGGCGCTGGAAGCGATGGATGGCAGCGGCTTCCTGACCGTGGTCGGCATCGGCCTGTCCGCCGACGTGCGCCTGTTGCCCGAGCATCCGGTGGACAGCCGCTTCATGTGGCAGGACCTGCTGCGCGGCCAGTTCATGCTGCTGTCGATGAAGACCCACCGCTACCTGGGCATCCTGCCCGGCAGCGGCGAGCCCTATGCCGCCGACCGCCCCGGCACGCGACCCGACCGTCGCGACGGCACGGTGCTGGCGTGGAAGCTGGCGGAGGACTAGCCAAGGCAGCGGCCCTGGCCCTGCCCGCGCCACGTTCCGCGAACTCCGAATCCCGGATCCCGGATCCCGGATCCCGAGCCCTTCAGACCTCCAGCGAAGCCGCGCCCCTGCGCCGTTGAAATGCGACGACGTCGGGGCCGTCGCCACGGCCCAGCAGTCTGGACGTGCGAGGCTTTAGACCTCTAACGAGGCCGCGCCCCTGCGCCGTTGAAGTGCGACGACGTCTGGGCCGTCGCCACGGCCCAGCAGTCTGGACGTGCGAGGCTTTTAGACCTCTAACGAGGCCGCGCCCCTGC